>Ga0126314_10000034_pt1 | contig 87733 bp, 75 predicted proteins | sample Plot105B_FD_92535 | JGI IMG/M metagenome (GOLD analysis project Ga0126314, IMG submission 92535) | Serpentine soil microbial communities from UC McLaughlin Reserve, CA, USA - Plot105B | ecosystem: Environmental > Terrestrial > Soil > Grasslands | place: USA: UC McLaughlin Reserve, Lake County... | reverse complement strand
GCTCGCGACGACTGCGGGACAGCGGCGGCGCTCCGTACTCCACCTTGTTCGACAACCAGGTGCGCACCACGAACCTGGGCGGATATGCGTCCCTGCGCGTGCAGCCGCTCGACTGGCTGGCGCTGCGGGTCGGCGTGCGGTTGGACACGTTCCTGTTCGGCGTGGAGGACTTGAACCGTCCCGCGGTGGACCGCGACGGGCCGCGCATCCCCGAGGAGTCCCTGGAGGCCTATGGCTTCTTCTCGAGTCCCCGCGCCAGCGCCGAGGTGAAGCTGTCAGCTCGGCTCACGTGGTTGACGAGCGCGGGGCTGGGCGCGCGCTCCAGTGACGCCGCCGCGCTGTCGGACGCGGAGCTGGCGCCATATGCGCGGGTCGCCTCGGGAGAGACCGGGCTGGGTTGGAAGCGGGAGGGCGAGGCACGGCCGTATTCGCTGGAGGCACGGGGCGCGGTCTTCGCCACGCGCGTGTCGCAAGACTTCGTCTTCGATGAGCGGCTGGGACGCAACCAGCCCATCGGCGCTTCACAGCGATTGGGCGCCTTCGCGACGGGGCGTTTGCAGTGGGCCGACTGGCTCGATGCGCAGGCCTCGGTGGCCTGGGCTCGCGCGACGCTGCCCGTGCCGGGGGCCTCCTCGTGGAAGCTGTGGGACGGCGCGGTGATGCCGTACATCCCCGCGCTGCTGGGCCGGGTGGATGCCTCGGTGCGAGGCCACGTCACCGTGGGCAGTGAGCGGCTCGGGTGGAACGTGGCGCTGGGGCACAGCGCTGTGGGGCCCAGGCCCTTGCCGCTCAATCGCTACAGCGAGCCGGTGTTCCTCTTCGACGTGGGCACTCGCGCGCGCTGGGACTGGATGGAGCTGGGCGTGTCCGTGGAGAACGTGCTGGACGCGCGCTGGCGTGAGACGGAGCTCAACTACGTCTCCAACTTCCGGGGCCCCGATGCACCCGCATCGCTGATGGCCACGCGCCACTTCTCCGCCGGAGCCCCGCGCACCTTCCGAGGCACCCTCACGCTGTACCTGGACTTCGAGGAGGACGCTCCATGAGGCGCTTGTCCCATTCGCCCGAAAGGGTCGCTTCGTCGCGAACGGCTCCAGCCCTGGCTCGGTGCGGTGCCTCGCTGCATCGAGGGGAGGGGTCCCATGTCACGGGTGCTTCGTAGCTCTCGTCGCGCCTTCATGCTGTTCATGGGCGCCGCGCTCGTCGGTGGTGGTTCGGCATGTGGACTGTCCGGTACCGGCGGACGAGGCATCGTGTTCCGCATGGGCCTGCGCACCGCGCTCGCGCCCGACGCCTCGCGCGTGGGCGAGTTCACCACCGATACGGGGTGGAACGTGCGGCTCGACTCGGCGCGGATGGTGCTCGGGCCCATCTACCTCTTCGAGAATCCCTCGCCGCTCCAGCAGCAGACGCGACGTGTCCTCAAGTCACTGCTGGACGTGCTCGTGCCCTCGGCCCATGCACATGACGGCGACTTCTTCTCGGGCGGGACGGTGCTGGGGGAGTGGGACCGCGAGGTGGTGTTCGACCTGCTCTCCGGAGGCGAGGCCCAGGTGCTGGGGCGCGCACCGGGAATCGCGGGCAGGGTGCGCTCCTTCTCGCTGCTGCTCCAGCCTCCGTCGCGGGCGCTCGGTGAAGAGGCGGCCCCGCTCCAGGGCCACTCGGTGTTGATGGCGGGCACTGCCTTCCGAGGAGAAGCGCGAGTCCCCTTCCGGGTGGCGCTCGACTTCCCGCCGCCCGTGGAGCTCCAGCGCGTGGACTTCGTTCCCATCGAAGCGGACCTGGATGACGACGGACTCTTTGTCGTGGAGGCCCGCCCTCATCGGTGGTTCGAGGGCGCGCACTTCGACCGGCTGACGCTCCCCGCTGACGGCGGTCCGGTGGACATCACTCCCGAGACGCAGGTGCACCGCGCGCTGTCCGTCAACGCGCGGCGCTTCACGGCCTTCTCGGGCGCCTGGGAGCCCGGGGTCGACTGAGCGGCTCAGCTCAGGCCGCGTGCCACGGGCGCGGGACTCCGGCTGCTCGCGCGCGCGACGCTGATCCACACGAGGGTGACGGCGAGCCAGCCCACGGTGAGGGCCCGCCACGACAGCGGAGCGTTCGCCTGGACGAGCCACAGCGTCACGGCGCCGCCCATGGCGAACACGCGAGCCATCTCCAGCGGCAGGCCCCAGCGCTTGGACTCCATCATCCCGCCCCAGGCGGTCGCCATGCCCCAGAACAGGACGCTGAGCATCACCTTCTGCCAGCCCGCGAGCGGCGAGGCGTGGTGGCTGACCAGGAGCATGAAGGGCATGGACGCAATCATCTGGAAGACGAGGTAGCCGCGGATGTTGGGCAGCTCGGTGGACTGGAACTTCACCTCCTGGCCCTCGCGCTTCCACGAGGTCGCCTCGCGGGCAGGAAGGTCGGCGGGGCGCCAGCCCGTGGGCATCACCCAGAGGCGCAGCCGGTCCCACCAACTGCGCGTCTTCACCGCGTCACTGACGAGCTTCCCCCAGAACTGGAAGTTGATGACGGTGGGGTCCCAGGTGTTCGGCGGGGTGGTGACGCCGTAGGAGCACTCCTCCGTCTCGTCGGCGTAGGTGCCGAACATCTTGTCCCAGATGATGAGGAAGCCCGCGTAGTTCTTGTCGATGTAGATGTCGTTGCGCGCGTGGTGCACGCGGTGGTGCGAGGGCGTGTTGAGCCAGGACTCAATCCACCGGGGCAGCTTGGGAATCACGCGCGTGTGCGGGATGAACTGGAGCACCAGGTGGAAGGCCACCATGGCCAGCACCGCCTCGGGCGAGAAGCCGATGATGACGAGCGGCCAGTAGAACAGGAACGAGAAGATGCGCTGCGTGACGCTGGCCCGCAGGGCCACCGCGTAGTTGAGCTCCTCGGTGGAGTGGTGCGGAGAGTGCGCCGCCCAGCCGATGTTGGTGCGGTGTCCGAAGCGGTGGAACCAGTAGAAGAGGAAGTCGACCCCGAGGAAGAGCCCGAGCAGCGCCCACGGCGACGCGACGTCGAGCTTCCAGGGCGCGAGCTGCCCCAGCATGGTGAAGAGGGGCAGCATCAGCAGCGCCACCGCCACGTTGACGCACTGGTTCAGGACGGCGGTGCCCACGCTCGCGATGGAGTCCTGGAAGCTGTAGTAGCCGTTGCGCCTCGCCACGCAGTAGACGAACTCGCCCAGCGCCAGGGCGATGACGAAGGGTGTGGCAATCGCGTAGACGTTGATGGACATGTCCCAGGTGTACGGCGCCCGGCTCGATTGCCGCCTTAACCTGGGTTAACCTCCGCCCTCGTCCCCGTGAGATTCCCGAAGCTCTACGAGCAGCTCGCCCCGCTCGGCCCCATTCCCGAGAGTGAGTGGGAGCGGGCCGAGTCGCTCGCGAGAGAGCAGGCGGTGGAGCGCAAGGCCCACTTCCTGCGCCCCGGTGACGCGGCGGACCGCTTCGCGGTGGTGCTCCAGGGCGTGTTCCGGCTGGTGCGCGTGTCGGCGCGAGGCGGCGAGACAGTGAAGGCCTTCCGCGCGGAGGGTGAACTCCTGGGCGCCTACGCGGAGATGCTCCAACGCGTGGTGTCGATGACGTCGATTGAAGCGCTGGAGCCCGCACGGGTGCTGGTGTTCCGGACGCAGGACTTCCAGACGTTGGAAGAAGGCCACGCCTGCTGGGTGCGCGTGGCGCGCCGCGTCGCCGAGCGGCACTTCCTGCTCAAGGAGAAGCGGGAGCAGGAGTTCCTGGAGCTGTCCGCCGAGGAGCGGCTGGACACCTTCTGGGCGGAGCACCCGCACCTGCGCGGGCGCGTACCGCAGCGCGATGTGGCGGCCTACCTTGGCATCACCGAGGTGGCCCTGAGTCGCATCATGTCGCGCAAGCGCAAGCGCACGGAGTGAGCTTCCCGGACGGTCAGGGCAGGGGAATCACCACGAGCTCGCTGCGCACCGTCACGTAGAGGGAGTCCTCGAGCAGGCACAGGCCCTCGACGTCGGCGTGGCCGACATCATGGACCGCGAGGCACTCGGTCGAGTCGAGCGACCAGACACGCACGGTGCCATCGGAGCTGCTGGTACACAGGAGTCCGCGTCGCGGGTCGACGACGACGGATTCGACCCAGTGCGCATGGCCGTGCCACTCGCGCACGACGTGTCCGGTGTGGCCGTGAACCATCCTGGTGACGAAGTCCCAGCTTCCACAAATGAGGTGCTCGCCATCGGGATGCCAGATCAATGCAGCGATGGTGTTGGACGGGCGGTTCCACACGATTCCAAGCTGACGCTGGCGCTCTTCGCTGAGCGGCGCGTGTCGCGCGGTCGCCAGGGGCAGCCGGAAGCTGGCGCGTACCGCGAGCGTGGGGCCATCGAGCAAGGTGATGGTGCCCTGGCCCCCACCGACGGCGGCGAGGCCGCGTGCCGGATTCCAGGCGAGCGCATGGAGCGGCGTGGTCTCGAACCGGCTCAGGAGTTCACCCGTCCAGGCGTCCCACAGCAGTGCGCAGCTGTCGCCGCTGATGGAGAGCACCCGGTCTTCGGAGATGACATCAGCGGCTCGCACCGGCTCACCGTGTCCTTTGAAGACCTGGAGGCGGCGCCAGTCCTTCGAATCCCACAGGGCGAATTCTCGAAGCTGGTGGCTTTCGAGCACGCGCCCGAGCACCGGCTCGTACGAGAGGCGGAACATCGGTGGCTGGTGGATGGCGCTGGTGACGAGCACCTGGGAGCACTCGCCCGTCTCCAAGTTCCAGAGGCAGATGCGATTGCCGGAATTGGCGGCGACGTGACGACCGTCGGGCCAGGGCATCGGTGCGCCGAGCGGATGATGAGGCTCGAAGTCGGGAGCGTCGTCCGGGTCGGGCCTCTGGCGGAAGCGGCGCAGCATCTCCGCAGCATAGGACGTTCGCCGCGGAGAGGGGCCCTGCTCAGTAGCGCTCGAAGACGAAGGTGAACTTCTCCAGCGTCGTCGGGCGGTAGGTGAAGCGACGGAGTGAACCTGGGCGAGCTTCGAAGACAGGGACCCGCCGTGCCGCATGGCACACGGCGGGCCCCCGAGTCGTGGCTACTGGCCTGCGCTCAGCCAGGACCCTTCACGCGAGAGGTCCGTGTAGTTGATCCACGTGACCTGACCCTGGGCGGCCGTGACGAGTGCCTGCTGCTCCGCGAGGTTCCGGGGGAGGCTGAAGGTGTAGCCCGCGGGGCACGTCGTGCCACCCCAGGCCGCGCTGCTCGTGCTGAGCGCCCAGAGGTTGGTGGGGCAGGAGCTCTGGGTGCAGGAGCCTGTCGTCAGGCGGCAGGCATGCCGTGCGCTCTGGTTGCAGACCTGGTCAAACCAGGCGCCACTGCTCAGCACCATCGCGCAGTGCTCATTGCCGTTGTAGTTGTTGGGCTCGGTGGAGGCCCAATAGGTGAAGGACGGAGGACTCCAGGAGGTGTCTTCTCCCCAGGCCTCCCACAGGTCCTCACGGCCCTGGTCGGTGAAGTTGAGCCACGTCGACTGGCCCGCGGCCTTGGCGATGAGCGCGGCGCTCTCCACGGAGTTGCGCGGGACGCCGAACTCGTAGCCCGCGGGGCACGACTTGCTGCCCCAGGCGCCAGAGGTGGCCGTCAGCGTCCAGAAGTCCGAGGGACAGCCGGAGGCCGTGCAGCGCTCCCAGGTCTTGCGACAAGCATGCTTGTTGGCGCCACTGCAGAGCTGGTCGTACCAGAGGCCAGTGCCCGTCATCTGGGCGCAGTGCTCGTTGTTGTTGAAGTTGTTCGGCTCCGTGGGGGCCCAATTGTGGAAGGGCGCGGGCTCCCAGTGATTCGCATTGAAGCGATTCGTCAGGTTGATCCACACGAACTGTCCGGCCACGGCGGTGACCAGGGCCGCGTTCTCCGCGTCGTTCCCGGGGGCTCCGAACACATAACCCGTGGGACATGCGGGCCAGTACCAGTTGGCCTCGGTGGTGGAGACCACCCAGAGGTCGCTGGGGCAGGAGCCCGAGGTGCATGCCGCGTCCACCCGCTTGCAGGCATGCCGCTTGGACTTCGTGCAGGTGTCGTCATTCCAGCCATAGGCCCCCATGAACTCGACGCAGTGCTCAGTGCCCGCCTGGTTGTTGGGTTCCGTCTGGTACCACTTCGCATAGCGGTCGACGCCCCACTGCCCTTCAGCGTAGCGGTCCGTGAAGTTGACCCAGACAGGACTGGACACCTTCGCCGCGAGGGCCTTGTTCTCGAAGCCGTTCTGGGGCGGCAGGAACGAGGTTCCCGCCGGGCAGCGCGAGAAGCCTTCGCTCCAAGGGCCGACCGTGGTCGTCACCTGCCAGTAGTCCGAAGGGCAATACAGCGCGTCACAGGTGATGTTCGTCTTCCGGCACGCGAAGGCGGCTTCGCCCGAGCAGTTCGTGTCGTTCCAACGACCACTGGGTTTGATTCGGGCGCAATGCTCAATCCCATCCGAGTTGTTGGGCTCACCCTCGTCGAAGGTCCAGATGGAAGGTTTCAAGGAGCGCTTGTAGTAGTCATATCCACTTTGTCCCATGCGGCTGGGATCCGCCTCGACCTGGTCCAGGGTGACGCTGAAGCCACAAGCGATGGCTCCGCTGACATCCAGTTCCTTGTACCAGTCTCCGTAGTAGATGAGCTCGTAGTGGTCGACGAGCCGCTGCTCGGAGAACTCCGTGAAGTCGAGGCCCAGCGTGGACTGGGTGCTGTCACTGCAGGTGGGGTAGCCGGAGAACTCATTGTTCTCGGGCCAGCCGGGGCTGTCGACGTCGGACTCGGAGAAGACCCAGTCGCTGACCGCGCCCGCGAAGCCAGGAACAGTCGCGCCCGTATAGCCGCTGTTCCCCTTGACTGAGATGATGACGCGCTTGCCCATCCGGACCAGCTCCCGATGGGTCGGCCAGGCAGAGGGATAGAAATTCGCCCGGTCGGTCGGGCTGAAGATGCGGTGGGTGCCAAAGGGAGGCAGGAACTTCCGGAAGAACACCTGCCTGTCATCCAGCGTGAAGTTGTCCTCAATCCAGATGACCAGCACTTCGTTCTGGTTCTCGGGGGCATCGAGCCACTCGGTGATCTTGTCGAGGATGTACTCCACCTTCACGGTGTGGACATCGCCCTCATGGTAGAAGCACACGCTGGAGTCGGAACAGCTCGTCCCGTGAATCTTGCTGTCGCTCCAGCCATCGAGCGCGAGGTTGCGTACGCCGGACGGGAGCAGGACGTCCATGCCCCGGTGCTGATTGTTCCGGACGAAATAGCCGGGCCCGGGAACGGTCGTGCTGACGTGGGCATTGTGCGCCCCGATGCGCTGGACCCGCTGCATCGGTACGTCGGCCTGCAACTGTGATTGTTGAATCTTCGCGACCTTCGAGGCCCAGAGGTCGGCAGTCGCTTTCTGTTGGGTGGTCCCCAGCTCGACGGCTTCTTCTTCCTGTGAAGGGCTGCATGCCAGCAGGAAAGACATGGCCACGGCGAGGACCCACGCGCCGGGCGCCGGGCGTGCGGAACTACGATGGAAAGGCGTCACTCAAATCCTAGATTAAGAGGGCGGCCCAGCTATCAGGGAGACAATGAACTCTCAAGATAACTCCTGGTCTGACGACAAAAAGGCACGGTTCGTTGAGTCTGATATTTCGGTGTATCAAGAAATAGGTGTGATGCCGGAGGACGCTTGAGAAACGTAGGGTTGTGTCCCAGGCGCCTCGCACTGAGTGGGGCCGCGCGCCATTGTCCATGGCGCGCAATCGTCCACCGCGGAGAGGGGCCCTGCTCAGTATCGCTCGAAGACGAAGGTGAACTTCTCCAGCGGAGTCGGTCCGTAGGTGAGGCGCAGGAAGCGGTCTCCCGAGGGCGCGGTGAACTTCAGCGTGTGGGTAATCGCGGGGAGGCACACTTGCGGCGCTGGCGTCACGGTGGAGGCAACCACCGTCTCGCTCTCCGTCACGTCGTGCACCACCACGGGGACGTCCTGGTTCAGGTACATGACGACCGGCGCGTCGCGCTCCGTGGAGACGACCTCCGAGTAGCCGAGGAACGACGTCCCGTTCGCCGGCAGCGTCAGCTCGTAGAACTCGTGAGGCGAGTCCGTCGCGGGATACATCGTCGTCGGAGACGCGCCCGCCCTCACTGCCACGGGAGCCTCCAGCAGCGCGTGGCCGCAGGCATGCTCCGTGACGCGGTCCCGCTCGCCCGTGGTGAAGTCCAGCCGGCCATCACCGAGTCCCGCGTGCGCCGTGTCCAGCGGATTGCCCGCGACATCCCGCAGCGACGTGAGGTCCAGAGAGTAGCGGCTGTCCTCCTCCAGCGGCGGCAGGTCCGACTCCGGACGCGGAATGGAGAGCGACAAGGTCAGCGCGTCCTCGGACCAGGTGCCCGTGAGGACTCGCGCGGCGTTGGCGGGCGTGCTCACGTCCCACAGCGTCACCTGCGCGGCGGTGGAGTCCATGTGCTCGCTGAAGGAGATGCTGACGAGCCGCCGCAGGCTCGTGTTCGTCGTGTCCACCTTGTAGGTCTGCACGGGCAGCACGTTCGTTGCGCCCTCCTCGGGGCTGGACGCGGTGACGTGGGGCTTCGTGGTGTCACCTCCCGCATCCGGTGGAGGACCGGCGTCGGGTGGAGGACCGGCGTCCGGGCCCGCATCCGTCTGGGGGCCCGCATCGGGGCTCGGGGTGATGGGGTCGTCGTTGTCGCAGCCCGTCAGGGTCAGGACAGCGCAGGTGGAGAGCAGGGCGGCGACGTGGGACAGACGCATGTCGGGTGTTTCCTCGCGGGAGAAGCTGGGACGGACGGGTGAAGCGCGGGGCGCCCTCGAACACAGAGGACGCCCCGCTGGAGGGGCCACGGTGGGCCTGGGCTACAGGGGGAGGCTCAGCAGTTGAAGATGGCGGGGTTCGTGTCGTCGCAGTCGAACCGCTGCTTCACGTAGCCGGCGGGCGCCTCGCAGGCGTAGCGGTACACGGGCGTGTTGGTGCCGTACCCGTCGCCGTCCTGGTCCCGGTAGAAGCGGTCCCGGTTGTCATAGAGGTTCTCGTGGACGATGCGGACCTGGTTCCCCGTCGCGGGGCCCGTGGCGAGGATGTACTCGCGGCCGGGGACCAGGTCATACACACGGGCCTGCGTCAGCGCGCAGGACGCCTCGGCGACGGACTCGCTGATGAGCGCCGACACCGTGGTGCTGGTGGTGGTGTCCACCACCGTGAAGGCCACGTTCTGCGTCAGGTAGAACGTGATGGACTCCACGCCAAGGCCCGACACGGCGCCAGGCGTGAAGGTCACCGAGCCCTCGGCGCCCGACGGCAGCGACAGCGTGTACTGCTTGTGGGTCGCGCTGATGTCCGGCGCGGTGGCGATGCGCGTGGCGCTGGCCGTCACATTCACATTGTCACCGCTGTTGTTCGAGTGGGTGCAGGCGTGGGTCGTCATCAGCGTGTCGTCCACCGACACGCAGCCCGCCTCCAGCGGCGCCTCCGCCTGACCTGCCGCCTCCTGCTCCGGCTCATCCATGGGACCGCAGGCCGCCAGCGACAGCCCGAGCAATGCACCGCAAAGGGTCTGCTTCAGCATCTTCATTGTGGGGTTCCTTTCAAACGCCGGGCGCGACGCGCGGGCACCGAAGCTGGCGTCCACCGCCACTCCACGGCGCGGGCATTCATGTCTTAAATGTAATTGAGTTGCAATAACGGCGCGGACGTTTTCCTGGGAGGGGTGCGCGCGGGCGTGCATGGCTATTCGAGGTGTTCGATGACCAGGCCGACCTCGGGGAGCGAGGTGGGGCCGAGCGTGAGGGTGTACTGGACGCGGTCGGTCAGCTCGTAGCCGACCATGTGTCTGAGGCCCGAGCAGAAGTCGCCCGTGGGCTTCGTTCCCGCCGGGGTGAGCTGCGTCTGGATGGCGGTCTCGACGAAGGTGACGGGCACGTCGGGCGTGCTGAGGTAGACGACGAAGTCACCGCTGGCGAAGGCCTTGTAGCTGAAGGTGCCCGTGTACTGGCCGTTCTCCTCGCGGAGCTTCACGGTGTAGTGCGTGTGGAAGTCGTCCACGCGCGGGTTGCGGCTGGTGGTGGCCGTCACGGTGACGTAGGGGCCGTGCGCGACGTGCCAGCAGGCATGCTCCCCGTCGTCGCCGAAGTCGAAGCCGTCGCTGGGGATGTAGTCGGGGTCCACGACACAGGCGAGGCCTTGGGGCGCGGCGACGTGGCCCTTGTTGCAGTGACACCAGTCGCCCTCGGCCTCACGGTGGATGTGGCCATTGGGAGCGCACGGGTCTTGCGGCTCGGGCTCGACGTTCGGGGGCGTCTCGCCACCATCGCAGGCGGAGACCGCCACGGCGCACGAGGCCAGAAGGGCACGGAGGTTCGAGCGCATGCGGGAGCGCTCCATGGGGAGGCGAGAGGAGGGCGTCATTGAGAGACATGGGGTGGCGGGAGTGGCGTGGACGACGTGGCTCGGGACGGAATGCCCGGAGCGCTCCGGGCACCCGCCTGGGTGGAGAGACGACGAGGACTACTCCTCGTGGTGGTGTCCGGCCTCCTCGACGACGAGCGTGAAGGCGGCGTTGCGGCTCAGGACGGAGCGGAACTCCAGGTGGTACTCGGTGTCGGCTTCCAGGTCCGCGACGATGGCCGTCTTCAGCGCGCCGCACACCTCCGTGGGGACCTGGTAGCGGCACTCGCGCGCGACTTCGAGGCCCGTCGCCGCGTCGTAGATGCGCAGGCCGCGGTGGCGCGACAGCAGGAAGGCGAACTCACCGGACTCGTCGGGGAGGAAGGACACGCGGCCCGCCCAGCCCCAGGCGTTCGTGTTCCAGGGGAGGGTGAGGTTGTACGCGGTGTGAGGCGCGCTGACGTCCACCAGCACGGGCGAGCCCAGGGCGGCGGCGGTGGCGGCCTCGAAGGGCCCCAGCTCCGCGTGGATGCAGGCGTGCTCCACGACTTCGGCCAGCTCCTCCGGCTCCTCGCAGGAGGGCAGCAGGCCGAGCAACTCGGACTCTTCGGCGGACAGCTCGTCGGCGGTGACTTCCTCCTCGACGGGGGCGGTGTCTCCGCAGCCGGTGAGCAGGAGCACGACACCGGTGGCGAGCAGGGACTTCTGTAGCAGGGACTGGGGCTTCATCAAGGGACTTCTCCTTGTGGGACTGGCGGGGTGGCGCAACGGGCGTGAGGCTCGCGAGCCCCGCAAATATGCAACTGAGATCTAAAAGTAATCAAGTTGCATTTAATGGGCGGGCGAGGCGCGTGGGCGCCATCGGCGGGTCGCCGTCCGTCGACGCAACGAGCTCAGCCTGGAGCGGGCTCCACAGGCGTGTCCGGTGCCTGGAGCCGAATCACTCCGGCGTCAGACGTCGGGCTGCTGGGGCCAGGTGAAGCCAGGGGGTGTGGTGCCGTTCGTCCGCATCACCTGGATGAGGGCGTCATTCAGCTTCACGAGCTGGCGCCGGCTGTCCGGGGTGATGTTCCGGGGGCTGGCGAGGTTCGTCAGCTCGTCGGGGTCCACGTCCAGGTCGTACAGCTCGTACTCGAAGACGCCGCCGTCCTGAGTGAAGTACGCGGCGTACAGCCATTGCTTCGTGCGCAGCGCGCGGATGTGGCCGGGCGTCGTCGCGGGCATGCCCTGGGCCAGCGCCGTGTCGTCGAAGGTGAAGTGGACGGAGTCCTGGAGGGACGTGGTGGGCGCGGTGAACAGCGGCGACAGGTCGATGCCCTTGAACTGCCCCGGGAAGTCCCCCAGCACGCCAGCCACGGAGGCCAGCGTGGGCAGCAGGTCGATGTGGCTGGCCAGCTCCCGCGTCACGACACCGGAGGGAAACAGCACCGGGTTGGAGATGATGAGCGGCACGTTGATGGTTTCGTCGTAGGCGTTGAAGGTCTTCTCGACGAGCCCGTGGGACAGGCCCATCTCGCCGTGGTCCGCGAGCCGGACGACGAGGGTGTTGTCGGTGAGGCCGCGCCGCTCCAGCGCCTGGAGCAGCGTCATGATGTCCTGGTCCACGAGCGTCTGGAGGTACGCGTAGAAGCGCGCGTAGCTGGTCCGCTCCGCGTCGCTCCAGGCGGGGACGTTCCAGTTCTTCCCGCTCGCCTGGAACCAGGACTGCACCGAGGGCTTGGTGGACAGGTCCTCGTTCCACGACGCGGGAGGCTCTTGGGGCAGCGATGCCCAGTCGGCGGAGTCGTACCCCGAGGCCTCGTACTGGAAGGGCGCCACGTAGACGTCGTGCGGATTGACGAACGAGGCGACGAGGCAGAACGGCGCGCTCGCGTCCACGCGCTCCAGGAAGTCGAGCATGCTCGGCCCCGTGCCCGGAGGATTCTCCGAGGCGCCGGTGACGGTGCCCAGGTAGCGCGCGTCGTTGTTGTAGCCGCCCGCGCCCTGAGTGCTCCCGGCTGCCAGGGACGTGCCCGCGTCTGGCCCATCCCACGGTCCGAAGCCGTGCGTCGGAGGCGGATTGCCCAGGTGCCACTTGCCCCGGTAGCCCACCTGGTAGCCCGCCTTCGTCATCACCTGGGCCAGCGTGGTGAGGCCCGCGGGCAGGGACTGCTCACCCGTGTCCACGACGCCCGTCTGCGCGGGGAAGAGGCTGGTCCACAGCGTGGCCCGACTGGGCGAGCACATGCAGGTGTTGGTGAAGGCCCGCTCGAAGCTCAGCCCGTTGCTCGCCAGGTGCTGGAACGAGGGCAGGTGCTGCTCCGCCCAGCCTTGAGGCCAGTGGCGGAACCGGCGCTGTTGGTCCGTCAGGATGATGAGCAGGTTGGGCGGCGTGGAGGCGTTGCCGAGTCGCATGGGCCACTCCAAAATGACGAGGGCCCCCAGCGTACTCCGCGATGTTCCCCCACGCCGGAGCGCGAGCCGTCAGGCCGCGTTGGCGGTGACGCCTACGTCCTCGACGGCGCTGAGGCGGGGATGGGGCGTGGCCGCGTCGGCCTCCTCGGCGGCCTGCTCCTCCGCGCGGTTCCAGCAGCCCAGCGCCTCCACCCAGCCCTCGAGCAGGTCCATCAGCGCGCTGCGCTGCTCCCCACCCAGCGGCATCAACAGGCGCGCCATCCGCTCCTGCACCACCGTGTCCGCGCGCTCCGCCAGGGCGCGGCCCTGCTCGGTGAGGCGCACTCGCACGCGGCGGCGATCATGCCGCACGGAGCGCTCGCGCTGGACGAGCTTGGCGTCCTCCAGGCGGTCCAGCAGCCGGCTCAGTCGAGGCAGGGCGATACCCCCCAGGCGGTCGGCGAGCACGTTGACGGGCAGCAGGCTCTCCGCCTTCAACCACCAGATGGCCTGTACCTCCATCGGGTCCAGCTCCTGGTGAGGCAGGGCACCCAGAGGGCTGCTGAGGGCGCCGCAGCGCGCCACATCAATCACCAGGTTCCGCAACCGCGCCACCTGCACACGCACTTCCGCCGAAAGCTCGGACATCTTCGTGCCTCCGCCTTTGCGAGCGCCGCTCCCGGTCCGGCCCTTGGGAGTTCATTCGGTCGCCCGCCATGGATGGGGGCTTTCGCCCCGCCTGGGAACGGGAACGAAGAGGCGAAGAGGGCATATCGGACCCCCGGAATTAATCCAGGTGCCGGTCGTCAGGCGCCCGTGGATCCACGAGGCCCGAGGGCTTCAGCTCGCCTGCTGGTGGCGGCTGGCCTTGGCCTTGGCGTGGGCCTTGTCGAAGCCCTCATAGAAGCGCACGGCCTGCTCGCCCACGCGCTGGATGTGCTGGTTGTTGAAGTAGGCCGTTATCGGCGCGGCCACCAGCGGCATGGCGCGCCCCAGCGTGTGCAGGCCGCCCTTCTCCAGCATCAGCGCCGCCAGCTTCCCCAGCACCTTGGGGCTGGAGCGCTGGATGGGGCCCAGACCGTTGGCGTAGCCGAACAGGTCCAACATCTCCCCCCGCGCGCGCTCCGTCTTGAGGTTGACCTTGTAGAGCGTGGCCAGGTCCGTGAGCAGGATGATCTGCAGATACGCCATGAACAGCAGGTCCGCCGGAAGCGCGACGAGTCCGAAGACGCCGCTCACCCCGCCCACCATGCTGGCCAGGTTCTTCTTCTCGTCGACCAGGCGCTGCGCCAGCTCCCGCACTTCCGCCCGGGGATAGCGCTTCTCCAGCTCCGCCACCCGCACGCGGGCGCGCTTCGTCTCCTGGAGAACGATGTCCGACAGCCGCGCCGAGCCGAGCTTCTTCAGCTCCGCGGGCGTCAGCTTCTTCATGAAGGCCAGTCGCTCGGCCACGCTGTCGTAGAAGCCCATTGTCGACGCTCCTCCTGGGATTTCCCGCGTCCTCTAATAACCCCGCTCGGCGAGGTAGAGGTCCACCAGCGCGCCTTCTTCGTACCAGGCGTGCCGCATCTCCACGTTGAACCAGCGCGAGTCCGGCTTTGCTCCTCGCACCTCCAGCTTTATCTGGTTGGGGGACGTGTCGATGACGGCCGCGCGCGCCTTGCAGGCATAACCCGGCTCCTCGCCGTAGCCACCCTCCAGGCAGACTTCGTCGCCCACGGACAGTCGCCGGGTGTACTCCGTGGCCAGGTAGAGCGCCTCGTCGCAGCTGGAGCGCACCGACGACTTCCCATGCGCCACGCAGCGAGCCTGCTGGGGCGCCTTGACGACGGGGATGGCTCCGTAGAGCGGATCCTCGTCATTGGGGTTGGGCCGGAAAGAGCCCACTGCGGAACAACCGGAGAGTCCCAGCGCGAGCACGCTGGCTCCCACCCACATCCGCCTCATCGTGGTGATTCCTCCGGGGCCATGGGCCCCCCTCTAAAGGTGGGCCGAGCATGGCAAAAGGCGCGCGGAGGGGAAAGCCACGAGAGGGCGGCTGCCCTCAGGCGAGTCGGCGAGCGGGCCCCGGAATCTCTTCCGTCTGTCCCGGGACGATGCGGTTCTGGGCGTCCACGAAGACGACGGTGGGCTTCCAGGCGCGGGCCTCCGCGTCCTCGACCTCCGCGAACGTGGCGATGATGACCAGGTCCCCGGGCTTGTTGAGGTGGGCGGCGGCGCCGTTGATGCAGATGACGCCGCTGCCGGGCTCGCCCTCCAGGGCGTACGTCTCCAGACGCGTGCCCTGGGTGACGTTCCAGATGGCGACCTTCTCGTTGGCGATGATGTCCGCCGCACGCAGGAGGTTCTGGTCGATGGTGACCGAGCCTTCGTAATCCAGGTCGGCCTGGGTCACCGTCGCGCGGTGAAACTTGGACTTGAAGAGGATGCGGCGCATGGCGTGTGTCCCCAAGGGGCGCCCAACCGTAACGGCAAGGGCGCCCTGGGACAACCACGAGGTTGCATCCCGCCCGCCTGCTGCCCAGACGGGCGTTATTTCACGATGTTGACGAGCTGGCTCAGGTTGAGCGGCACGGACTGGGTGTCCGAGGTCAGCTTTCCATCCAGGCTCAGCTTGGCGTTGCCACCCGAGCGCAGGGCCACGGCCGCGGAGGCCGCGCGCGCGAAGTTGATGGTGAGCGGCAGCGTCACCTGCTTCGTCCCGCTGCCGTCGAGCATGCCCAGGTTGCCGGTGGACAGCGTCCCCACATCCGCGCCAGCGACCTTGAGCGCGCCGGTGATTCCAGCGACGGGCAGGGGGAAGCTGTTGCGATTGGTGATGGACAGGGGGAACTCCACCGTGGCGCTGGTGAGGCCGATGTTGGTGATGCGGGGCGGCTGGAAGGACACCTGCGGAATCTTGGGCACGTCGAAGGTGCCCTCTTTTTCGAGCGGGAAGTTCAGCACGCCGATGGGCGTCTGCACGCCGACGCTGCCCTGGGCCTTGAACGCCGCGCGGTCCTTGTTGAGGAAGGTCTCCACGACGGGGGCGATGTCCGCGAACTTCACGTTGGCGGGGAAGACGAGCTCGCTCTTGCCGTTGGCCTTGAGGTCCAGGCCCTTCTTGGGCTTGCCGGCCACCACCTGCTTGCCCTCGACGAAGAAGGAGTAGTCGATGCTCGCCAGCTCCAGGCCGAAGCCGTTGGGGTTGTTCACCTCGTAGACGAGGTCGACGGTGGCGTCGGAGAGCGACGCGCTGGAGAGCCGCGCCTTCTTGAAGACGAGGGTGGGCTTCTTGAAGACCCCCTTCAGCGTCTTCTGCAGCGAGGCGCAGCCGCTGAACGTGGTGAAGCAGAGGGCAGCCAGAACGAGGACGGCGCGTTTCATCGTGGGCATGGGCGTATCACCAGACGGCCCCTCGCGGCGGGGATTCACGGAGGGGCGCTTGCTCGCGAGGGAAGGCCCCTTCGCGCGCATAATCCTTGGGATGCGGTACAACGCCCGCACTCTACATAGGGAATCGACTTTGACGGAGGTCAGGCCACACATGCCTACTTGTGTTCCCCATGGGTTCCTGCGCGCGCTGGCGCTGGGGCTGCTGGGGCTGACGTTGGTGTCGTGCAACCGGGGCGGTGCCTCGGCGGCTGAGGCGCCACGCATCGCGCTGAAGCCCTGCCGGCTGGAGGGCCTGGCGCCCCAGGCGCAGTGTGGGACGTACGAGGTCTTCGAGGACCGCGTGGCGAAGTCGGGCCGCAAGCTGTCCCTGCGGGTGGTGGTGGTGCCCGCCCTGGCGGCCCAGCCCCAGCCCGACCCGCTGGTGCTCCTGGCGGGAGGCCCCGGGCAGGCGGCCACGCAGCTGGCGTCCATCCTGCCGACCGTCGAGCGCATCCGCCGCCACCGCGACATCCTGCTGGTGGACCAGCGCGGCACCGGCGACTCGAATCCGCTGGAGTGCGACCCGGACGAAGAGGAGAGTCTGGCGGCGGCCTTCGACGACAGCCAGTTCCTCCCTCTGATGAAGAAGTGCCGCGAGGGCTGGGACGCGGACGTGCGCCAGTACACCACGCCCGTGGCCATGGACGACCTGGACGAGGTGCGCGCGGCGCTGGGCTACGAAAAGCTCAACCTCTGGGGCATCTCCTACGGGACGCGCGCGGCACTGGTGTACATGCGCCAGCACCCCGAGCGGGTGCGCACGGCCATCCTCGACGGGGTGGCGCCGATGAGCATGTACCTGCCCCTGTACATGCCCCGCGACGGTCAGCGCGCGGTGGATTTGCTGCTCGCCCACTGCGAACAGGACGCGGCGTGCGCCAAGGCCTATCCCGAGCTGCGCGTGCGTACGGAGGCGCTGCTGTCGAAGCTGGAGACGCCGCGGAGCGTGAGGGTGGCGCACCCGCTGACGGGCAAGCTGGAGGAGGTCGTCCTGTCGCGGCGGGCCTTCCTCGGGGTGCTGCGCAGCCAGTTGTACAGCGCGAACTCCGCCTCGCTGGTACCGCTGATGCTCGACCAGGCGTCGCGCGACGACTGGGGGGCTTTCACCGCGGTGGCCGTGAGTTTGTTCAACAACACGCGGCGCGGGATGAGCCCAGGGTTGCTCTACGCTGTCTTGTGCGCGGAGGACGCGCCCTTTTTCGACGGGACGAAGGTGGAGGCGGAGGCGAAGGGCACCTGGTTCGGCGCGGACGTCGGCCTGCAGGCGCTCTCCGTGTGCCAGGACTGGCCCCGCGCCACGCTGCCCGCGGGCTACCGCGAGCCGGTGGTGTCGGACGTGCCCACGCTCCTGCTCTCCGGAGAGCTGGACCCGGTGACGCCGCCCTCGTGGGCCGAGGACGCCAGGCGCACGCTGTCGCGCTCGCTCCACGTGGTGGTGCCCGGCGTGGGCCACAACACGCTGGGCGCCGACTGTGCCCTCTCGCTGATGCAGCAGTTGGTGGCGAGCGGCGCCGTGGAGGGGCTCAAGCCCGCTTGCGGCGCGAACCTCACCCGCCCCCCTGTCTTCACCTCCTTCGCTGGCCCCGTGCCCTGATGATTCGAGCCACGAACCTGCACAAGCGCTTCGGTCCGGTGACGGCCGTGGAGGATGTGTCCTTCACCGCCGAGGACGGGATGATTACGGGCCTGCTCGGCCCCAACGGCGCGGGCAAGACGACGACGCTGCGGATGCTCTACACGCTGGTACGGCCGGACAAGGGCAGCGCCAGCGTGGACGGCGTGGACGTGGTGACGCGTCCGGAGGAGGCCCGTCGCGCGCTGGGCGTGCTGCCGGACGCGCGGGGCCTGTACCCGCGCCTGACGGCCCGCGAGCACGCGAGGTACTTCGGCGAGCTGCATGGCCTGTCGGGCGCGGCGCTCGACAAGCGCGTGGACGAGCTGGTGGACCTGTTGGACATGAAGGACATCGCGGACCGCCGCACGGAGGGCTTCAGCCAGGGAGAGCGGGTGAAGGTGGCGCTGGCGCGGGCCCTGGTGCACGGGCCTCGCAACGTGCTGCTGGACGAGCCCACCAACGGGCTGGACGTCATGAGCACGCGCGCGGTGCGCACGCTGCTGCGGCGGCTGAAGGACGAGGGCCGCTGCGTCGTCTTCTCCAGCCACGTCATGCAGGAGGTGGCCGCGCTGTGCGAGCGCGTCGTGGTGGTGGCGCATGGCCGCGTGGTGGCGGACGGCACCCCGGACTCACTGCGCGCGAGCACCGGCAAGGACAGCCTGGAGGAAGCCTTCGTCACCGTCATCGGCAGTGAGCAGGGGCTGGTTCAATGAGGGGCTTGATTGCGACGGTCTTCCGCAAGGAGTTGAAGGACCACCTGAGAGACAGGCGCTCGGTGCTCACGTCCCTGTTGACGGGGATGACGGGGCCCTTGGTGACGCTGGCCCTGTTCAGCCTGATTGCCGCCTGGACCCGGCAGGACAAAATCCTGGAGGTGCCCGTCATCGGCCGCGAGCATGCGCCCAGCCTGATGGCCTTCCTCGCGCGCAACGGCGCGGAGCTGAAGGAGGCCCCCGCGGACCATGAGAGCCTCATCCGAGCGGGGAAGCTCGACCTGGTGCTCGTGGTCCCCGAGGACTACGGCAAGTCGTTCTCCGCCGGGCACACCGCAGACGTGAGCCTCGTGGCGGACAGCTCGCGCCAGTCCGCGCGCGCCACCGTGCAGCGCGCGCGGCGGCTCCTGGAGCTCTATTCGAGCCAGGTGGCGACCCAGCGGCTCATCGCTCGCGGCGTAGCCCCGGAGCTGGCCCGCCCCGTGCTGGTGGAGGACCTGGACCTCTCCACGCCGGAGCGCGCCGCCGCGCTGATGCTCAACATGGTGCCCCTCTTCCTGATGATCATGGCCTTCACGGGGGGGCTGCAGGTGGCCAGCGACACCATGGCCGGTGAGCGTGAGCGGGGCTCGCTGGAGCCGCTGCTGCTCAACCCCGCGTCTCGCGGAGACATCGTCCTGGGCAAGTGGCTGGCCACGGTCAGCTTCGCCATGGTCTCGACGCTGGTGACGCTGGGAGTCTTCGCGCTCGTGGTGCGACAGCTGCCGCTCGAGGACGTCGGGGTGAAGGCGCGCTTCGACGGGCTGGCCGTCCTGAGCATGGCCGTCGCGATTCTCCCACTGGCCTTCGGCGCCTCCGCGCTCCAGATGTGGGTGTCCACCTATGCTCGCTCCTTCAAGGAAGCGCAGACGTACCTGTCCCTGCTGGTCATGCTGCCCACCCTCCCGGGGGCGTTCATGTCGCTGACTCCGATACAGGTGAAGGCGTGGATGTTCGCGGTGCCCGCGCTGGGACAGGGGCTGCTCGCGGGCGAGGTGATGCGAGGCGAGTCGCTGGGGCCGGTGCCCTTCCTCGTCGCCATCGTGTCCAACATCGTGCTGGCGCTCGTGGCCCTGGCCGCCACCCAGCGGCTGCTCTCCCAGGAGCGCATCATCTTCGGGCGGAGCTGAGAGAGGCACACCGACAGTCGCGGCCAATGTCGTCGAGGCGTCGGTCCCCGCCCATTCCCGCCGAGCCAGGGTGACTTCGGCCGGCGGTTGGCTTCCAATGGGAAGGGAATGACGCCCGAGAGAGAAGCCCTCCTGCCCCTGGCGCCGGCCTCCGTGGCCACCGCGCAAGGTGAGCCCCGATTCGGCACGTACCAGGGTGAGCTGCCCGAAGTGGACCTTCCCAAGCTGCTGGGACGGTGGGCACCGGCCCGGACCACGCGCCTGCTCAAGCGCAAGCGGTGGCACTACACCTTCGTGGCGACGCCGGAGGTGGCCGCCCTCTTCGCTGTGGTGGACCTGGGCTACTCGGCCAGCGCCTTCGCGGTGGCGTTGGACCTGCACGAGCGCAAGCCGCTGTGTGACGTGAGCTTCCTGGGCGCTCCGGGCCCCATGCTGTCCCTGGGAGACAAGCCAGGCGCGGGCCTCTCCGCGTCCTTCAGGACGCTGGGCGGCAAGCTGTCCATCCGCCGGGGCGAGGAGGACGAGCGCTACCAGGTGGCGGTGGACGTCAGCCGCGTGCGCACCGGCAGCCTCAACACCTTCCAGTGGGCCGGCGAGCTGCTCGTCGCGGGCGGCCCTCCCGCGCTCACCGTGATTGCGCCCGTGCAGGGCGACGGGCTCGTGAATGTCACGATGAAGCGCAACGGCCTGCTGTCCTTCGGCAGCCTGGAGGCGGGCGGCAAGCGCTTCCGGCTGGACGGAGGCGTGGGCGGCATCGACTACACGCAGGGCTACCTGGCGCGGCACACGGCCTGGCGCTGGGCCTTCGCCGCGGGCCGGCTCGCGGACGGCACGCCCGTGGGGCTCAACCTCGTGGAGGGCTTCAACGAGAGCAACGCCGACGCCAACGAGAACGCGCTGTGGCTGGGCGACAGGCTGTACCCGCTGGCCCGCGCGCGCTTCGAATACGACGCGAAGAACCTGCTCGCGCCGTGGAAGCTGACGACGGTGGACGGCGCGGTGGACCTGCGCTTCCAGCCCTTCTACGTCCACCGGGAGGAGCGCAACCTGCGCCTCATCATCAGCCACTTCGCGCAGCCCGTGGGCTTCTTCGAGGGCACGGTGACGGTGGGCGGCCAGACGCTCCAGCTCTCCAACGTCCCCGGCGTCACCGAGGACCAGGACATGCTCTGGTGAGCATGCCCCCCATGTCCTGTCCCCACTGCCAAAAGCCCCTCCCCGAAGCGCGCACCGCCACGTGTCCCCACTGCGGCCGCGACGTGAAGCGCTCCTTCGACAAGCCGCTCATCTCCGAGGAGACCGCCGAGTCCGCCCGGCGCACCGCCGAGTCCGCGGGCCGCGCCGTGCAGTCGATTCTGGAGGACCCCCGCCTGCGGGAGCGACTGCCGGGTGGCTCGTTGCCGTTGCTCGGCTCGGGGCTCGTCGCCGCCGCCGTGCTCCTGCCAGGGCTCCCCATCCTCGGTGGGAGCATTGGCCTGCCGTGGTCCGTGACGATGCTCGCGGGCAGCGTGCTCCTGGGTGCTCGGGAGTGGAGCGCCGCGGGCCGCCCCGTCCCGCCGCCGCTGGAGAAGCTGGCCCAGGTGGCCGCGCATCCGGCCTTCCTTCCCCTCTTCACCGCGCTGGCCATCACCTTCGCGTTCCTGTCCCTGGGCTTCGGGCTGGTGCCGCTCGTCTGGATAGGGGCCGCCGTGGTCCTGGGCTACGTGCAGTGGCGCGTGTTCCAGGCCTCTCCCGCGTCCGCGCCCGAGCTGCGGCCTTCACCCGAGGCCTCGCGGCTGAAGCAGTGGGTGTGCGCGGGCGCCGCCGTGTGCGCGCTGTCGCTGCTGTTCTCCTGGGGCACCGGGATGCACCTGTCCACGTCCCTGGGCGGCTACGGCTACGACGACAAGCTCGTGTACGAGGTGGACAGGGACGGCAGGAGCACGGGCCACACGTACACGGAGAGCCCGTACACGTGGAAGCCCGGCATCACCAACACGTCCACCTTCTTCGTGAAGTCGGGACGCGCCCGGCCCGGTGCGCCGCTCATCGTCCTGGCCCTCATGTCCCTGGGGCTGCTGGCCGCCGTGCCGCGTGCGCGTGACGCCATGCCGTCCATGCTCCCGTACATCCTGGCCGGCGTCGTCACCCTGTGGGGACTGCTGGGCCTGGGGATGAGCGCGGGCCCGCTGCTCTTCCTGCTCGGCGCGGTGGCCATCGACGTGGCCCTGGTGCGCGCGCATCGCGCGGCGAACGACAGGACAGGGGACACACCTCCGGGAAACGAGGATGCGCCGCCGGGCCCGGGCTGACGCCGAGAGCTGAGTCTTCCCGGCGCGGAAGCGCCCGACTCAAGCGACGCGGGCGCGACGGGACTCGACGATGGCGCGGAAGGAGCGGCTGCGCAGCTCCTCCAGCGTGAGGCCGGTGGCCAGCGCTTCGTCCTGGCTGAGCGCGCCGCAGCTCAGGCCCCGGAGGAAGAAGTTGAGCAGGCCCTGGCCCGTGGCGGCGTCGTCGAACACGTCACCCACCAGCGTCGCCTGGGCCGCCTTCTCCATGAAGGCCTTGAGGCGCCGGGTGGCCGTGTCCAGTCCTTCGAGGAAGAAGGCATACACGGCCGCGTAGCGCACGGGGAGCTGCGCGGGATGCAAGTCCCACCCCTGATACCAGCCGCGCTCCAGCGAGTGACGGATGTGGCGGTAGGAGAGCTGCCACACCCGCTGCACCGCCTCGCTGTTCTCACGCAGCTGCGTGGGCAGCAGCGCCACGTCGCCCTGCTTCCGGTTGGGCGGCACGGGCATGACATTCGTCGCGCCGTCGGACAGTTGGATGCCGGTGCCCGCGAGGGAGACCTGCACCAAATCCCTCAGGAAGTCGCAGGCGGGGTGCAGCATGCCCTGCACGTGGGCACTGACGCTGAGCGCGGCGGTGTAGTCATACAGCCCCAGGTGCACGCTGGAGCACCGCCCCGCGCCCGCGGCCACCAGCGCCGGCAGATGCAGCCGTCCCTCCTTGTCGAAGAGGGCCTGGGGCGTCTCCACCATCAGCTCCAGCCCCAGGGCGCCGCGCGCGAGGCCGTGCTCCGTCTCCAGCACCTCCAGGATTCGGGCGAGCGCGGCCACCTGCTCGGGCGCGGAGACCTTGGGCAGGGTGACGACGAAGGACGGCGGCAGCTTGCCTTCGCTGTGCTCCAGCAGCGTGGTGACGAAGAGGTCCAGCGTGCGCGAGGACCGCTCGAACAGCTCCTCGGTGAAGGACTTCACCCGGATGCCCACGTACGGCGGCAGCGAGCCCTGCGCCAGTCCCTGGGCCAGCTCCTGGGCGGCGCTGACGGCGTGCGAGTCCTCCTCCGCGTCGGGACGGTGGCCGTAGCCGTCCTCGAAGTCGATGCGGTAGTCCTCCACCGGCTCGCGCGCGAGCTTGTCCAGCACGCGCTCGTAGACGCGCTGGGCGAAGCGGCCCCGCTGCGGCAGGCCCAGCCCGTGGGCCAGCTCTGCCGCGTCCGGCGCGTAGTCCTTCAGGGCCCCCAGCGCCAGGTTCCCCAGCTTCCGCGCCGCCTCCGCGCGGAAGAGGTGGGCGCCGCCGTACACGACGTGCACCGGCTGGCGCCGCGGGGAGTCCCCCGGATAGGCGCGCGCGAGCTCGGCGTTGGCCCGCCGGAGGGACTCGCGCGCGCTGGAGAGGCTGGAGGGCGTCAAGGTGGTCTTCATCGAGAGCCTCTCAGGAGGTGTGCATCAGGCCTGGCGCTTCAGCCACGCGGAGACTTCCGGGCCGCAGCGCTCGCGCAATTCCACGTCCTGGGACAGCCGCTCCAGCGTCTGCGCGGTGGCCTGGTTGGCGTCGCTCACCGGCTGGTCCTTCAGCAGCGCCTTCACCGCCTCGAACTGCTCGCGCGTGCGCAGCATGCCCAGCGACTCCACGATTCGCCGCACCAGCATGGGCGCGCCGCCCGTGCGCGCCACGACTTCCTTCCACTGCTTGCGCATCTGCGCCCACCACGCGTCTCGGCCGGTGCGGTTGGCGAGCAGCCCCGTCACGAAGCTGGCCACGTCCTGCGTCTTCACCGTGTCGGAGAAGAACAGCCCCTGCGCGCGCTCGGCCAGCGCCGGGTCCTCGAAGGTCGTGAGCGCCATCAGGTAGCGGCGCTGCGTGGCCGGGTCCGGCTCGTTCGGCATCTTCTGGAGGAACGTGTCGAACAGGGCCGAGTCCCCCGCGCGCGCCACCATGGCCACCGCGGCGTCGAGCAGGTTGGGATCCAACGCGTCACGCTCTCCCTGGAGCATGCGCGCCACGCGAGGACGGGCCTCCGCGAGCGCCTCCGGGCTGCGCGAGAGGCCACCCACCGCGCGCACCAGCGCGGAGCGCCGCAGCTTCACCCGGTCCGTCTCGCCCGCCGCCGCCTGCCAGCCCAGCTTCTTGAGGCCCGGGCCGAGCAGCTTCTCCACCCACGCGCGCATGCGAGCCTGGTCCTCGCCGTCCACCAGCCGGCTCTCCACGAACGCGAGCCTGCCCACCAGCTCGTCCAGGACGGAGTCGTCCTCTTCATTCCCGAAGCGCGCGGCCAGGTCCAACAGGTCCGCCACCGAGTCCCGGCCCGAGCGCACCAGCGCCCACTGGTCCTCCAGCAGGGAGATGCGCTCCGAGGGCGCCAGGGACGGGAGGTTCGCGGCCAGCCCCGCGAGCGACGCCTTGTCATAGGCCACGCGGTAGAAGCCGGTGGAGCCCGCGTTGGCGCACAGCCACTTCACCGCGCCGGAGCCCTCCAGCTTCACGGTGGTCTGCTTGTCGCGGAAGAGCACCCGCTGCTCCCGCACGCCGGAGGCGTCCTCGTAGCGCAGCACCATGGGCACCGGCCACTTCTCGCCGCTCTCCACGCCGGGCTCGGAGTAGAAGCGCTGCTGCGACAGCGACACCTCGCGGCCCTCCACACGCGCCGTCACCAGGGGGAAGCCGCTCTGGCCCACCCACGCGGTGGCCAGCTCCTCCACCGGCTGCTTCGCCGCCTCGCCCAGCGCGTTCCAGAGGTCTTCCTTCACCGCGTTGGCGCGCGCGTGCTTGCTCATGTACAGGCGGATGCCGTCGCGGAAGAGGCCCTCCCCGAGGAAGCCCTCAATCATCCGCAGCACCGCGCCGCCCTTCTCGTACGTAATCGCGTCGAAGCTCTCACCGGCCTCGCCCGCGTTGCGCACCTCGCCGTGGATGGGGTGCGTCGACTTGAGCGCGTCCAGGTACAGCGCGCTGGTGCGGTGCGAGTCGAAGTCCAGCCACATGCGCCACTCGGGCTTCCACTGGTCGACAATCTTGAAGGCCATCCAGGTGGCGAACGCCTCGTTGAGCCAGAGGTCGTCCCACCACACCATGGTGACCCAGTTGCCGAACCACTGGTGCGCCAGCTCGTGCGTCACCACTTCCGCCACGCGCTTCTGCACGGACAACGGCGCGGTGGCCGGGTCCAGCAGCAGGGCCACCTCGCGGTAGGTAATCAGGCCGGCGTTCTCCATCGCGCCCGCCTCGAAGTCCGGGATGCCCACCTGGTCCACCTTGGTGAAGGCATACGGCAGGCCGAAGTAGTCCTGGAGCTTGGGCAGCACCGCCAGCGCCACGTCCTGGCCAAAGCGCGTCAGGTGCTCCTTCCCCTTCAGGGACCAGGTGCGCACCGGCACGCCGCCCACCTGCTGCTCCGGCGTGCCCACCAGCGGGCCCACCACCAGCGCGATGAGGTAGCTGCTGAGCACCTCCGTCTCCTGGAACGTCACCTTCGTCAGCGCGCCGTCCTGCTCCTCCTTGATGATGGTGCCGTTGCCCAGCACCGCGAGCCCCCGCGGTACGCGCACGCTGAGGGCCCATTTCGCCTTGAAGGCGGGCTCGTCGAAACAGGGGAAGACGCGGCGCGCGTCGGCGGCCTCGAACTGGGTGGCCGCCACCTTGCCCGCCATGTACAGGCCGCGCAGGCCGTCCGTGAAGGGGCCCGTCCACGCGAGCTCCAGTGACGCGGGCCCCTTGGGCAGCGGCGCGTCGAAGCGCAGCACCACCGTCTCGCTCACCGCGACGGGCTGGATGGACGCGGGCTTGTGCTGGGCATTGCCCGAGCGGAAGGTGACGTCGCCCAACTGAAGGGCGATGGCGTGGAGGATGATTTCGCGCGTGGGCTCGGCCAGCTCCACGTCGACGGTCTGCTGTCCGGAGAAGGACTTCGCGTCCAGGTCCAGGGTCAGCGTGGCCGCGTAGCGATGGGGGCGAACGGTGGTGGGGAGCCGGAAGTTCTTGTCTTCGGTCGGATGCGCCATAGGGAGGCGGAATCTAGCCTCGCTCGCGGCGCGCGTTCCCACTTCTGTCACGCGGGTGCAAGAAACCTGTCGTCCGCCGGGTGGGGTGTCGTCCGCCACACCCTTACGCCTCCGGGTCTCCCGCCAGGGGTTTCTTCCGTCCGCGCGGCGCGGGGCCTGGGACCAGCTGATGGAAGAGGCTGGATTCGCGCTGGAAGAAGCCGTCCGTGTGGAACGAGTGGGGCAGCTCCAGGAGCTGGAAGTCCAGGTGATGACACAGCTCATGCAGGAAGGTGCGCAGGTACGTGCGGAAGGCCACCACGCGCGCCTGCTTCGCGGTGCGCATCCAGACCTGGAGCCGAGGTCTGCGCCCCGGCTCCCAGGTGTAGAGCCCATGCAGCTCGCCCTCCTCGGACGAGGGCCGCACCTCCAGCACCTCCACCCGGACGGGGGCGACATCCAGTCGCTCACACAGCGCATTCCCCAGCTTCGCGGTGGCGCGCTCCAGCGGGGCCCGCTCACCTGCGGCCAGCGCCTCCCGCACGGCCTCCACCTGGGGGCGCAGCGTCGTGGGCTCCCTCACCCGGAGGGCCGTCACCGCGTCACTCATCCGGTAGATGCGTTGCTGCTCGCGGCTGAGCTGCTCGTAGTAGGCGAAGGGCACGGGGCGGAGGAACTCTAGCGGGCACGGGGCGCGGGCGCCTGCATCCAGTCATCCGGTCTTCCGAGCAGGGGCCTTCCCGCTCCCCTGGCCAAGCCGCGCTTCCTCGCCCTGGCTGCTTACCTTGCGGTGGGGGTCGGAATGGCACTCACGCTGGGGCGCGCCGCCTGGGAGCGCGCGGTACTGCTCGCGGTGTCCTTCGAGGTCCTGAAGGTCGTCAGCTCCCACTTCGTGTTCCCGCCCCTGAGCAGCGCCGTCCTCTGGCTGCCCGCGGGGCTGACGCTGGCATTCCTGCTGCGCTCTCCCTCGCGCATGTGGCCCACCCTGCTGGCGGCGGTCTTCGCCGCGGAGCTGGGCTCGGTGCTGTCCCAGGGCCTGTCCTGGGACCTGTCCGCGACCTGGGCGCTGGGAAACGTGCTGCGCACCTGGCTGAGCGCGGCGCTGATGCGGCGCTGGGTGGGGCAGGACGTGCGCTTCCACCACGTGGGGGACGTCACCGGGTTGTTGCTGCTCGGGGGCGTGGTGGGCGCGCTGCCGAGCGCCACGCTGGGCGCGCTCGGCGCGGAGCTGTGGCTGGGCTCGGCGTCCTTCGGGAGCGAGTGGATTGTCTGGTGGCTCAGCGACGCGCTGGGCACGGTGCTCGTCGCGCCGTTGATACTGACGTGGTGGCCGGCGACGCGCGTGTCCTCTCCGCCGAGGCGCCTGGGGGAGTCCTTCCTGATGATGGGCCTGGTGGCGCTCGTCGGAGTGCTCGTCTTCCGCATCGATGGCCCGGCGGGGTCCGCGGCCGTCGCCACCACGCTGCCCTACGCCGCGTTCCCCCTGGTCATCGCCGCGGCGCTGCGACTGGGCCCGCGAGGGGCGGCGACCGCGTCCGCGGTGATGGGCATGGTGGCGGTGGAGTACACCCGGCTGGGTCGAGGGCCCTTCGGGGAGCTGCCCGTGCCCGCGTCGGAGCGCAGCCTGTCCGTGCAGGTATTCCTGGCGGTGCTCAGCCTGTCGGCGCTGACGGTGGCGGCCGTGGTGGCGGAGCGGCGACGGGCGGAGGTCGCTCAGCGCGTGCTGGCCACCGTGGGCGTGGTGCTCGCCGAGTCTCCCGAATGGAGCGTCACGCTGCCCCGGGTGACGCGGCTGCTCGTGCCCGAGCTGGCGACGGGCGCGGCCATCTGGTTGCAGAACGCGGAGGGCGTGGTGGAGCGGGTGGCGGCGGCCGGGTGGACGCAAGGACGCGAGGGGGGGCTGCGAGGCAGGTTCCCGCCGCTGCCGACAGGGGTGAGCGAATGGACTGGCGCGGAGGGCTCGGGGGTGCTCGTTCCATTGCAGGTGCGCGGGCGGGTGGTGGGCGCGCTGGCGGTGGCGATGGAGCTTTCGGGCACGGGCCGGCGCACGCGGGAGCAGGTGCTGGCGGAGGACGTGGCGCGCAGGTGCGCCATGGCGCTGGAGAACGCGCGGCTGTTGGAGGAGGCCCGCGACGCCGTCGCCGTGCGTGAGGACTTCATCGCCGTGGCGGCGCACGAGCTGCGCACGCCGCTGGCCACCATCACCCTGCGCGTGCAGGGGTTGATGGGGCTTTTGCGGGACGACCCTCGCCAGCGCTTCCTGTTGGAGCGCCTGGATGCGATTGCGCGTCAGGCACGCCGGCTGACGCGACTGGTGGAGAACGTGCTGGACGTGGGCCTGTTCAAGGCGGGCGGGCTGGAGCTGCGGCGCGAGTGGGTGGACCTCACCGCGCTGGTGGAGGAGGTGGTGGAGCGCTCCCGGGAGGAGGCCTCGCGCTCGCGGACCCCGGTGCGGTTGACGACCCGGGGCGCTCGGGTGCGCGGATGGTTGGACCGGGACCGCGTGGACCAGGCCCTCTTCAACCTGGTGTCCAATGCCATCAAGTTCGGCGCGGGGGCGGAAGTCGACGTGGTGCTGGGCCAGGTGGGCGACCGTGCCCGGCTGGTCGTCACGGACCGGGGCATCGGTGTTCCTCCCGAGGCGGTGGAGCGCATCTTCGGCCCCTTCGAGCGGGCGGTCTCCACGCACGAATACGGCGGGCTGGGCCTGGGGCTGTACCTGACGCGACGCATCGCGGAAGCGCATGGTGGCTCCGTCCAGGTCGTCACCGCTCCGAGCCAGGGGGCGTCCTTCGTGCTGGAGCTGCCAGTGGAGCCGGGGCTCTCGTTGAGGGAGGAGTCACAACCCCAGGCGGGGGCCTGAGGCGAGTGGCTGGGTGGCGGCGGCGCCAGGAGGGCGACTTCGAGGGGCAGGGTGGGAAAGGGATTCGCCACGGGGAGGTGGGGGTGCTGTTCGCGAGCCAACGTCCCTCATGGGCTTGAGGCGAGGCACGCCCATTGCTGTGTCGTGCGGGTATGTACCGTGGAGCGTGGCTCGGGGCGTTGGTGGCGTTGTGGGTGTGGGGTGGGACGGCCGAGGCCGCGAGGCGCACTCCGCCGAAGCGGGCCGCCGCGAAGGTGGCCTTGTCGGACCGGGCCCTGTGGCGCGCGAAGGGCTGGGTGGGGTTGGGCTCGCTGCGGACGGTGAGCACGGCGGTGAACGACGACTGCTCGGGCCTGACGCAGCTGGCGTACCGCAAGCCCGGCCTCAGCCTGCTGCCGGAGCTGACGCTGCCCGGGGAGAATGGCGTGAAGGCCATCTACCGGAAGGCGGGCACGCTGGGCGCGCTGCGCGAGGAGCCGCGGGCCGGGGACCTGGTGTTCTTCCGGGAGACCATCGACCGCAACAAAGATGGACGGCTCAACGACGGCCTCACGCACATCGGCATCGTCGAGCGGGTGGGGGCAGATGGCACCGTGACGTTCGTCCACCGCGCGGGGGGCGGCGTGAAGCGCAGCCGCTTCAACCTGGCGCGTCCCGAGGCGAGGAAGGACGACAAGGGCCGCGTCCTCAATGACTGGCTCCGTCGCCGCGACAAGCGCAACCGGGGCTACCTGGCGGGAGAGCTGGTGGCCGGGTTCGCCTCGGTCGATGAGCGCTGGAAGGTGGAGCCTGTCTCGGTGTCGGGCGCTCGCCGCTGACGGAAGCCAGGGCGCCGGACGGGGGCGTGACGGCGGAGGCCGGAGGCGCTATGCACGGCGCTGATGTCGAACACGGACGGACGACCGGAAGGCCCTGAGACCTCGGAGCAACCCGAGGTCGTGCCCCAGTCCGCGTCACGGGTGGCCGTCGTTCCTCCAGCGCCCGCTGTCACCAGCACCGCGCGGACGTCGCGCCCCAAATCGTGGCGGCGTCGGGTATTGCTCGGGCTGGTGGTGCTGCTGCTTGGCTTCGGCGTGTATGAATACGTCACGCTCCCAGAGGCCGAGTCGCTGGTGCGGGAGAACCCGAAGTCGACGGCCCTGATGGACCAGCGCGCGGAGGAGGCTCGGGAGGCGGGGAAGAAGGTCCGCCGCCGACAGCAGTGGGTGCCGCTCACGTCCATCTCCAGGCACGCGGTGGCCTCCGTGCTGGTGTCCGAGGACGCGGGCTTCTACGGCCACGAGGGCCTGGACACGACGGAGTTGCGCAAGGCGATGGGTGAGGCCTGGGAGAAGCGCCAGCTCGGCCGTGGCGCATCGACCATCACCCAGCAGCTCGCGAAGAACCTCTGGCTGTCCACGGACCGGAGCTTGTTCCGCAAGGCGAAGGAGCTGGTGCTGGCCCACCGCCTGGAGGAAGCGCTCACGAAGAAGCGCATCCTCGCGCTGTACCTCAACGTCGTGGAGTGGGGGAACGGCGTCTATGGCATCGAGGCCGGTGCGCGTGAGCACTTCGGCGTGTCCGCCTCCCAGCTCTCCGTGGCGCAAGGGGCCATCCTCGCCGCGATGTTGCCGGCGCCTCGCAAGCGCTCTCCGAAGTCGGGCTCGCGGGCGCTGTGGAGGCGCGCCCACTGGATTGTCGACCAGCTCTCGTCCGTGGGCCGCATCACCGGCGCGGAGGCGACCACCGCGCGCACGGACATCGACCAGTTGCTGGGCCGGGCTCCCGCCGCGAGCAGCGGCGGGGAGGAAGAAGACGAGACGGGCGACGACGCGTGACGCGAGCGCTTCAGCGCCGTGGCTCGGAGGTGAGCTGGAGGAACAACAAGTCCCCTTCGCCTCGTGAGGTGTAGGTCGTGTCCTCGGGCGCCAGCGAGGCCTCGAACGGGATGCACACGCGCGCCTGTCCACCGGGAGTCACCTGGAGCGCCACGTTGCCCGGGCCGGTGATGCCCAGGGCCCGCGAGTCGAGGTGGGCCCCCGAGGCGTCATAGCGCGCCAGGAAGTGGAGGACGTCACCGCGCGGGACGGAGGACGCCCCGAGCGCGCCGCCTCCCAGGTCCAGTCGCTCATCTCGCGTCCACCCTCCGACGACGAGCTCGCCGGCCGAGCTCAGGCCCAGGGTGTGGGCCTGTGCCGCGCCCCGCTCTCCCAACACCCGCACCCAGCCCTCCGCGGCCGTCGCGTGCAGCGTGCCGAGCAGCATGTCCTCGCTCGCGTCGTGCTCCTCTCCGCCAAAGGAGAACGTGCCGCTGACGTCACCGACGAAGGCCACGTCACCCTGGGCGAGCGGCGCGAGCGCGCGAACACTGCCCCGCGCCCCGTTGAGCGCGCGGAACCACTGCGGCGTGCCGTTGGCGGAGAGCTTCCCGAGGAAGGGCGTGCGTGGCGCTGTCGCCCCCAGCAACGAGGAGTCGGTGGCTCCACCCACGTAGATGAAGCCCGCGCCATCCGTGGCGAGCGCCTCCGTGCGCGTGCCCGAGTCGCCCCCTGGAAACGCGAGGGACCAGGCGTGCGCGCCGCTCGCGTGGAACTTCGCGAGGAAGAGCGCCGTCACGGAGTCATCCCGCGTCCGGTTGCCCGGGTCCGCGAAGAGCCTGCCTCGGCCCAGGCCCAGCTCCCCCTGGAAGTGGCCGGTGACGACGACGCTGCCTTGCGGGTCGATGACCACGGCCTGGGCGCGCGCCATCGCCGTGCGACTGACGCCGGAGGCCGACGGGGCGTGCTCCGCGCGAAAGCCCCGGGACCAGAGCGGCTCGCCCTCTGGTGACAGCTTGAGGAGGAAGAAGCCCGAGGTGTCCGGGGTCTCCTCGATGCGCGGCAGCGCACCCGTGCCCAGGTCGGGAGCGCCTTGATAGGTCCCCACCAGCCACGCCTCACCCGAGGCCGCGACGGCGAGCCCCGTGGCCTCCACCTGCTCGCCCACGGCATACGCGTGAGACCATTGGTGCGCGCCGTCCGCTCCGTAGCGCGCGACGACGAGGCCTCGCTCACCCTGGAAGACCTCGCCTCCGAAGTCGCCGCTGCCGGTGAAGGCGCCTGCCACGAGGAAGTCGAGCCCGTCCTCCGCGGTCGCCATCATCCGTACCTGCTCGTCGCCTTGTCCGCCCCGGTGGAGCACCCAGTCGGGCGCGGGGGCGCGAGGTCTCGGTGAGGCCGTCTCCAGCTCCACCACGAGGCGTGGATGCAGGGCGGGGTTCGTGTCCTCGCGCGAGCTGAAGTCCGCGCCGTCGACACCCGTCGAATAGAGCCCGAGGTTCAAGACGCCATTGCCCGTCACCGCCTGCGTCACGTCCAGCTCCGCCCAGCTCCCGGCGCGCAGTGCTCCCGCGTCAGCCAGGGGCGTCCCCACCGGCGCGGGCTGTCGGTCGTACGTGACTTCGTCTTCCTTCCACCGCGCATCGACGCGATGGACGAGGGGACCATCCTCCGAACCATTGGTGACGAACAGGCGCAGGGTGGCGCGCTTCACGCGGCCTTGCACGCCCTTCACCTGGAAGCGCAGGAACGCGCGGTACTCGGTGGGTGAGCGGTCCACGCAGAGCTGCTCCTCCGCGCCCAGGTTCATCGAGGGCCGCGAGGAGTCCACCTGTGCATCGGCGACCGCGATGAAGGTGCCTCCGCCGGCGGCGAAGTCTCCATGACGCACCAGGGGCTCAGCGCCCTGGGACGAGGTGCTCCCTCCGCAGTGTGGAAGGAGGGCCAGGACCGCCACGACGCCTGCTTCCCTCCAACCCGGCTTCCATCTTCCGCTCATCCATCCCCCCAGGCTCGACACTCGTGGGGGGCTCGCTGTGCATCGAGGGTGCCGCGCTCCACGGGCGAGCGCGGTGAGCGGCCCGACGCCCGCCTCGTCCCGGAGTGCGAGACGAGGGCAGCGCGCTTCCGTCCCAGGGAAGTGGCGAGGGCCGCTCGGGGCGTGGCGTGGCCTACAGTCCTCCGACCTCCAGCGCGCCGCCCAGGCCCGGAAACGGCTTGGTGAGCACGGCCTGGAAGATGATGTTCTCGAGCAGGATTTCCACCGGGAGCTGCGGCGCGCCAAGGTCTCCCCGCGCCACGGTGTTGCTGATGATGAACCAGACGCGTCGACGTCCCACGGCGTCCTTCAGCGCGGGGCTGTCGATGCGCACCGCGGTGCGGGTGTTGGGTCTGAACTCGCGCGAGGGGAGGATTTCAGCCGCCTGGACGTAGTACGCCGGCCGGTTCAGGTCCGTGTAGAGGAGGGGCTCTTCCGGCGTGGCCTGCCCGGTGAAGGACAGTCGCATGGACGTACGCAGCGTCAGCGTCGAGGACGGATTGACGACGTCGAGCGTGGAGGCGACCTGTTCCACCACGAGGTCCAGGTCCTCGGTGTTCACCGACTCCTCGGGCAGGTCCAACGCCACCTCCGCGTAGACGGGCTGGAGGACGGAGGTGACGGGCACCCGCACGTCGAAGGGCTCGGTCTCGATGGCGATTTCAGCCGAGCAGCCGGACAACACCAGGAAGCACGAAGCGAGGAGCGCGCGGGTCATCATCGGAAGGTCCAGGAGAGGTCGAGGACGGGGAGGACGGGCAGCTCCTCTCCCGGAACTGCGGGGTCGCTCAGGTCCACGTAGGTGACGCCCACGCCGAAGCCCAGGTGCTCGCCGCCGTAGCGGAGGCCCGCGGCGGCTCGGAGCGTCGCCCCGCCCTTCACCCGCACGCCCGCTTCGCCCACCACGGACCAGGGGCCCGTGAAGTTGAAGGCGACGCCGCCCGTGAAGGACAGATAGTCGGAGGTGTAGTGCGCGTAGCGCGCCTCGCCCTGCACGAGCAGGGGGCCGAGCGCGAGGCCATAGACGCCATAGAAGGAAGGCCCGCTCAGCTCCGGCTCGAAGCGTTGGATGGAGGGCGTCTCCGACTCGACGATGCTGGAGTAGAGGGATGCGCCGACGAACTGCGTGTAGCGCGCGCCCAGCACCACGCGGTGCGGGCCCGCGGCCATGGCCCAGCGCAAGCCCACGTTGGGCGCGAGCATCACGTCCGCGTAGAGGGAGGTGTCCACCGCCAGCCCCGCGAACAGGGGCAGCGCGGTGCGCTGGAGTCCCAGCACGGGCGCGTCGATGACCTCGGCCGCGTCGGTGCCCATGAGGCGCGCGGTGTTCGTGCGCACCCCTGTCGAGGGCTCGGCGGCGGACGGCGTGGAGAGCAGCAGGACGGCGAGGATGCAGGGCGGGATGTGCCTGGCGCCACCTGCGGCACCGGGACGTCTGGAAGGACTCAAGCCGGGAGCTCCTGTGAAAGGAGCCCCGTGTCTAGCGTGTCGCCTCACGGCGTCGACTCGTGCACCGCCCGAGTTGGTGACCTGTCGACAGATGTTTCACGCGGTCATTCGCGACCTGCCCGGCGCCTCGTGGCGTTGCGCGTGGGCGGCGGCAGGGAATGGGGTGGCCCGCTCCGCTCCGCACCGCGTCGTGGCGGGAGAGGTGTGGCTTGCTTCGCGCCACGTCGTGGCGGGAGAGGTGTGGCCCGCTCCGCTCCGCACCGCGTCGTGGCGGGAGAGGTGCGGCCCGCTCCGCACCGCGTTGTGGCGAGGGCGGAGGGACTTGCTTCGAGCCGTGCCTGCTGGACAGGCGAGCGCTCGGAGGGCGGGGTGGGGCGTGCTCCCGCCGTGGCGTATGAGGCCAGCTCACCGCCCGACACGGTGCGCCTCATGGCGGGAGACAACGCGAGCTGCCCGCGAGTGTCGCGGCGTGAGACACCTCTGCGCGAGGTGGGCATCATCCCTGGAGAGTCCCGTCAGGCGCGCATCGTCGGCGTCAGGAGGGCTCTCGGTGCGAGGAACCTGGCGGGCCCCTGGCGGCCCGAGGAGCTTCAGTCACGTGGACGCGGACGGCGAGGCAGGAACACAAGAGCGCGAGCGGGCACTGGAGCTGCTGCGCCGGTTCGGGTGGAACGCCACGTCCTTCCAGGTGCTGATGCCGGGCTTCCGCTACTGGTTCGACCCCGCGGGAGACGCCTTCGTCGCCTACGTGGACACGGGCGGCGCCTGGGTGGCGGCGGGCGCGCCCATCGCCCCGCCGGAGTCCCTGGTGCGCGCGGTGGCGGGCTTCCAGGACGCGGCGCGCCGCGCGGGTCGGCGGGTGTGCTTCTTCGCCACGGAGCCGCGCTTCACGGAGTGGGTGCCCATGAAGTCGCTCTCCATCGGCGAGCAGCCGGTGTGGGAGCCCTCGCATTGGGAGTCGGTGGTGCGCGGCAGCAAGAGCCTGCGCGAGCAGCTCCGCCGGGCGCGCGCACATGACGTCGTGGTGCGCGAGCTCCCCGCCCAGGTGCTGGAGGACGCCGAGCACCCCACGCGACAGGCCCTGGAGCGACTGCGCGCGCGGTGGCTGGCCTCGCGTCGCATGGCGCCCATGGGCTTCCTGGTGCAACTGCGTCCGGATGCCTTCGCGCGGGAGCGGCGCGCCTTCGCGGCGGAGGTGAAGGGCGAGCTGGTGGGCATGCTGCTCGTGTCGCCCGTCTACGCGCGGGATGGCTGGTTCCTCCAGGACCTCTTGAGAGACCCCGAGGCCCCCAACGGCACCGCCGAGGCCCTGGTGGACGCGGCGATGCGCGCGGCCTCCGCCCAGGGACGGCGCTACGTGACGCTGGGCCTGGCGCCGCTTTCGGGCCCCGTGCGTCCGTGGCTGCGGCTGGCGCGCGCGTGCGGAAAGCCGCTGTTCGACTTCGAGGGTCTGCGCGCCTTCAAGGCGAAGTTCCGTCCGGACACCTGGGTGCCGCTCCACCTCGCGTACCCCGAGCCCCATGGCGGACTGCTCGCCGTGTACGACGCGCTCCGCGCCTTCGCGCGAGGCAGCCTGGTGCGCTTCGGCGTGGCGACGTTGCTGCGGCGGCCCCGGCTGCTGGTGCATGGGCTGGCGGTGCTGCTGATTCCGTGGACGGCCCTGCTGGCGCTGCCCTCCACCACGCGCTGGTTTCCTTCCATGCGCGTGCAGTGGAGTTGGGTGTTGTTCGACGTGGGGCTGGCGGCGGGACTCTTCTCGCTGGTGCGCCGCTGGCGAGACAGCCTGGCCACCGCGCTGGTGTGCCTCACCGCCGCGGATGCGTGCCTCACCTTCGTGCAGGCCGCCACCTACAACGCGGGGCGAGCGCGAGGCCCCGTGGACTGGCTGGTCATCACCGCGGCCGTGCTCGCGCCCGCCACCGCCTCCGGGCTGCTCGTCCGCGCGCGCGACTTCCGCCTGCCCGCGCGCTGACGCACCGCGCTTCCTCCAGGACTCAACACCTCACCTGCCTCGTGGACCCCGTGGGTTTCCACAGGTGGACACTCCTCCGCGCGTCTCCTGGACTACAGGCCGAGGAAAGTGGTGTTTTCATGAAAGAGCTGTTCCGGCATCGGGCGCCGCGACTTTCTCGCGGCGTCGTCCGTTGCCGGTTGGGAGGGGTGACCATGCGAACGCCGTCCGGCGTTGCCCTGTCGCTCGCCGTGTTGCTGTGGGTCCATGAGGGCCACGCCGCGCCCGAAACACAGAGCTCGGCTCCACCGCCATCACCGTTGCCGTCGGGGGTGTCGCTCGTGCTGTGGAAGCTGTCGGTGCCCGCGAGCGCGGCGCCGACGCCGGAGCGGGTGGCGTTGGGAGAGAAGCTCTTCAACGACAAGCGGCTGTCATTGGATGACAGCACGTCCTGCGCCACGTGCCATGACCCGAACAAGGGCTTCTCGGACGGCAAGCCGGTGTCCGAGGGCGTGAAGGGCCAGAAGGGCATGCGCAACAGCCCCACGGTGCTCAACGCGCTCTTCAATGCCTCGCAGTTCTGGGACGGGCGCGCCTCCACGCTGGAGGACCAGGCGAAGCTGCCCATCCTGAATCCGGTGGAGATGGCCATGCCCTCACCGGAGGCGGTGGTGACGAAGCTGCGGGGGATTCCCGAGTACGTCACCGCCTTCCAGGCCGTCTTCAAGCGGGACATCACCTACGACGACCTGGCCTCGGCCATCGCCGCCTTCGAGCGCACGCAGTTCTCCGGCAACGCGCGCTTCGACCGCTTCATCCACGGCGAGTCGAAGGCGCTCAACGCGTCGGAGCTGCGAGGCTGGGCCCTGTTCAACGGCAAGGCGCGGTGCAACTCCTGTCACGCGGGCAACGCGGTGTCGCCGCTGTTCAGCGACCAGAAGTTCCACAACATCGGTGTCGCCGCGCACAAGCAGGACTTCCCGCAGCTGGCGCGTGAAGGCGTGAAGGTCGTCCGGCTGGGTGACGAGAAGCAGATTGACGAGCTGGCGCTGCAGACGCGCTTCTCCGAGCTGGGGCGCTTCCTGGTGACGAAGCAGGAGAACGACGTGGGCGCGTTCAAGACGCCCACGCTGCGCAACATCGGAATCACCGGCCCGTACATGCACGACGGCTCGTTGACGACGCTGTGGGACGTGATGGACCACTACAACAAGGGTGGAGTGGCCAATCCGTACCTGGATGGTGGGATGCAGCGGCTGGGGCTGACGGAGCCTGAAATCGATGACCTGGTGGCCTTCCTGTTCACGCTGACCGATGAGCGCTTCACGAAATACAACGGCCAGGAACTGGCGAGGCAGCGCGCGCGCAAGGGCCAGCGGCCGGAGCGGGACACGGCGGTGGCGCTGGGGAAGAAGGGCAACCTGGGAGACCTGGCGCCCAATCCGGACCTGTCGGTGAAGAATCCGGCGGACATCGGTGTGTATGGCACCGAGACGCTGCCCAAACCCGCTTCGACGAAGCAGCCCTGAGGAGGCGCCGTCCATGGGGAACAAGTTCCGCAGCATCGAGACGAAGCACTACGAGGAACGCGATGCCTTCTTCGAGGGCCTGAAGCGGTTGGACCGGCGCGCCTTCCTGCGGGTGGCGAGCATGTCCGCGGGCATCGTCGCGGGGATGGGCTTGAGGTCGCCGCAGAGCTTCCAGCTCGTCAACGTGGCGGAGGCGCAGGGGACGAAGCCGCGCTTCACCTTCGCGTACATCTCCGACACGCACCTGTACGAGCAGAAGCTGAATGACCGCTTCATCCGCTCCATCCTGAAGGCGGTGGACGACGTCAACGGGTTGGACCCGCAGCCGGACTTCGTGTTGTTCGGCGGGGACCTGGCGCAGCTGGGGCAGGCGGGTGAGCTGAAGCTGGGGGCGCAGATTCTCAAGAGCGTGAAGGCGCCCGTGCGGATGATGGTGGGCGAGCACGACTGGTTCCTCGACATGGGGGAGCTGTGGCGGGAGTTGTTCGGCGCGCCGAACTACTCGTTCGACCACAAGGGCGTGCACTTCGTGGTGCTCAACTCGATTCTGGAGAAGGACTTCTGGACGGAGCGGAAGCTCACGCCGAAGGAGCGGATGCAGATTGTCGCGGGCCTGGACAATGGCATCCAGTCTCGCTTCGAGGTGGGCGGTGAGCAGCGCGAGTGGATGAAGCAGGACCTGGCGAAGGTGGACAAGAAGACGCCGGTCATCGTGTTCAGCCACTCGCCGCTCTACAAGTACTACCGGCCCTGGAACTTCTGGACGGATGACGCGGACGAGGTGCAGGCGCTGCTCAAGCCCTTCGAGCGCGTCACGGTGATTCATGGGCACACGCACCAGTTGTTGAGCAACCGCATCAACAACATCCAGTTCCACGGGATGCTGTCCACGGCGTGGCCGTGGCCGTATGCGCCGGAGGGGTTGCCGCAGCTCACGGTGCAGATGAATCGGCCGGACCCGTTCAGCCAGTTCGACGGCTGTGGGGATGGACGGATGGACGTGCTGGAGTCGGGGTTGGTGGACAAGCTGTACAACCTCTGGGAGCGCAATCCCATCACCGTGCGCGCGAGCTACCTCGCGTCGGGCGGGAAGCAGGATGCGCCGCCCCGGACGAAGCTTCCGAGCTACTGAGCGCGAGGGGACACGATGACCTACCGGATGAAGCTGTGGGTGGGAGCGGGAGCGCTGCTGTCCTTCGCGGGAGGCGTGGCGTTGGCCACGAGTCCCGCGCCGCGTCCCGAGTCTCTTCAGACAACGGAGCTGCCGCGTCACAAGGTGCCGGTGTCGAAGGACGGCAACCTGGTGGTGGGGATGTGCGACGGAGAGACGTCCCTGGAGGTGAAGGGCGTCAAGGAGGGACAGTCGCTGACGCGCGAGCAGGCGGCGCGGGTGTCGGCGGAGCTGATGGAGACGTGGCTGAAGAAGAACCCGGATGCGAACTGGGACCCGGCGCCTCCGCCCGGGGTGGCGCAGGGACAGAAGCAGGCGCCGCAGCAGAAGAACCCGCCCATGGGGACGCAGAAGCCCGCGACGGGCGGGGACATGCGCGAGGGTGGGGTGACGGCGGAGAGTGGTGGCAAGGAGGTCCGCAAGCAGGCGGGGACGAACATCCAGGACGGGCACTCCTACGGCGCATTCACGCAGCGGGACGAGGCGGTGTGGGCGGCGTCCACGCAGCAGTTCGTGGACGAGGGGCACCGGGTGTTCCACGACGCGGCGGCGGTGGGTGGGACGATTGCGGTGTCCTGTGACATGTGCCACCCGGATGCGTCGAACACGCATCCGGAGACGTATCCGAAGTACCAGGTGCAGCTGGGCCGCGTGGCGCTGCTGCGGGACATGATCAACTGGTGCATCGAGAACCCGGTGCGCGGCAAGCCGCTCGCGGATGGGGACCCGAGGATGCGCGCGATGGAGGCGTATATCTACGCGCAGCGGAAGGGCACGAAGCTGGAGTACGGGAAGAAGTAGGCCGCGCTGCTGATATGACCCCTCGGGTGGAAGGTCTGCCCGGGGGGGGCGTCATGAAGCGGTGGCTGTGGTGCTGGTTGGGTGTCTGGCTGTCGTCGTGCGCGACGACGCCGACGCCCGTGGATGAGCAAGAGTATCCGGACGAGTACACGCGGCTGGAGGAAGGCGCGTGCGTCACGTTCCTGTGCGCGGCGGAGGCGTGTGCCCTCTATCGATGCGAGGACGTGGAGTCCTGGGGCCGCGTGGTGCCGGCGCGGGGTGCTTCGTTCGTCCTGCCGCCGAGCGCGGTGCACTCACCGCAGCGCAACTGGGGCAACGTCCAGGGGCTGCCCTGGGATGCGCAGCCCGTCTTCGTCATTCGCTGGTATGGGCGGGAGCTGCTGCCCAGTCAGAAGCGATTGCTGGAGATGGCGAGGGCACTGGCGACCAAGCCGCGCGAGAAGCACCACATCTTTCCCCAGGAGTTCAAAGACTGGTTCGAGCGGCAGGGCATCAACATCCACAAGGAGACGATGCTCATCGACATCGACACCCATCACCGCATCCACAAGGGATTCAGCGGTGGCCCTTGGAATGGAGAATGGCGGAAGTTCCGTGATAACCACACCGGTGCGACCCAAGAGGACATGTACCGATACGCTCGGGAGATGATCATCCGCTTCGACCTGGTGGGACCCATTCTGCCGTACCACCTGCTCGTGGGCCCTTCCTTCTCGTACTGAGACCATGACGCGCTTCTTCCATCTGGAGCGGGGGGACGGTGAGCGGCAGAAGGGCACGTACAAAGCCCGGCACAAGTGGGGGTTGCCCGGAGTCACCTGCCCTCTGTGTCATGCGACCTGGGCCAGCACGGGCTTCAATTACCCCGCCCTGGATCTGACGAACCATCCCTCGGCGAAGAAGCTCTCGAAGGCCTACTTGGAGAAGGACTTCGATGAGTACGAGGGCCTGCGCGAGCAGGTCAGGCCCTTGCTGCCGCCGGACAGCCCCTTGTTGCCGGGGGCCTTGTTCGGCCCCCTGGTGGGAACGGCGCGGGGGCCCTTCGCTGCCTTCCTCCAGCAGCATGGAGACGTCGTGCTCGTTCGCCCGGATGCGCTGGCTCTTCTGCATGCCGCCGGACTGAGGGGACTGAAGGGGGTCAGGACCGAGCTGCGCTTTCGACCAAAGGATGTCGAGGAACTGCTGGAACTGGCGGTCGAGCCTCATGGTTTGCTGCACCCGGACTGCATCCCGCCTTCGACGCAGCCGCAGTGTCCCAAGTGCGGTCGCCATGGCTTCGGTTTCCCCAAGGAGCCCATCCTCGACGCGGCCTCATTGCTCGATGGCCTGGACCTGATGCGGCTGAGAAACTTCGCGATGGTGCTCGTCGTCACCCAGCGCTTCAAGGACGCAGTGGAGCAACTCAAGCTTGATGGCCTGCGCTTCCGCGAGCTGCCTGTGCGCTGACCTCACAAGCTGCTGACTCGCCCGCCCGCCTGGGCCCTTCACTTGGAGGACCGACGAGCCCGCACGAGACGCGAGTGTTGACGACGGTGGCCGGAAGGACCATGACTCGCCGGAAACGGTGTCCTCGCGCCCATGAGCTTCTCTCCGCCCGTCTCCGCTCCTCCCAATGCACTCACCACCCTGCGTGACCGGGGCTATGCCGTCCTGGACCGCGCGGGCCTGTCCGAGCTGGTGGGCATCCCCGCCGCGACGATGGACCTCTGGCGCCCCACCTGGGATGACCTCCCGGCGGACAGCTACCTCCGCGACGGTGGCCGGTATCGCTCGCGTCGGCACTCGTGCTTCATCGTCGACGGCGACACCGTCACCCCCGTGCCCCACCGCGCCCACTGGCAGCCCGTCGAATACAACGCCCTGCACGGCGGCCTGGAGCGCTGGTTCGAGCCGATGACGTCCACCGTCGTCGAGCGTCCCGAGTGGCCCCGGCTCTTGAGCCAGCTCGCGGCCTGCGCGTCCGCGCTGAAGGGACGACAGACCTGGTACGTGGAGTCGCACCAGTTCCGCATCGACACCACGGATGGCATCGGTCGGCCGACTCCCGAGGGCGCGCACCGTGACGGCGTGGACTTCGTCGTGGTGCTGCTCGTCGGTCGCCACGACATCAAGGGCGGAGAGACTCGAGTGTTCGAGGCCGCCGGTCCCAATGGCATCCGCTTCACGCTGACGGAGCCCTGGTCCGCGCTGCTGCTCGACGACGAGCGCGTCATCCACGAGAGCACGCCCATCCAGCCCGTGGGCCCCCAGGGGCACCGCGACACGCTGGTGCTCACCTTCCGCGCGAAGAGCTTCCAGGGACCCTGAGCGACGGGCCGTCCCTGGAAGCCCTCCACGGGTTTCAGCGACTCAGGACTTCGGGGCGATGGTGACCTTCACGCCCTCGGACCAGACCTTGTGCTCGTCCGTGTAGTACAGGTACGCGCGGCTCGCGGGACCGGTGTACGTGCCGGGCACCGAGGCCACCAGCGACAGCGGCACGTCGATGCGCTTCTTCGCCTCCATGCCCCGCCAGTACAGGACGACGTCGCGTCCAATCACCTCATACGCATCCACCACCTTGCGCTTCACCAGCTCCTTGAGCTGGTCATGCCGCACCTCCAGGCCGCCCGGCACGCCGAAGATGGCGACCGCCGTCGGCAGGTGCTGGCCGGTGCGGTTCATGACCATGACGCGGGCCTCGGTGGGCTCGCCCTCGATGAGCTCGTGCTTCGCCAGGGCCACCTCCAGCGACACCTGCGTCTCCTTGGAGCTGTCCGGCACCAGCGCGTTGAAGGTGACCTCCACCGTGTAGGGCAGCTCCGAGCCATCCTCCATGCGCAGCTCCAGCTGACGCCCACCCGGGCCGAGCAGCTTGCTCACGTCCGGCAGCTTGAGCGCCCCCTGCGCGGAGCCCGTGAAGCTGACAGGCTCACCCACCGGGCGGCCCTCCACGTAGACGCGCACCCGTCCCGGGCGGAGGTTGGCCGCGTGGGCCTTGTCGTAGGCGATGATGGAGCGCAGCGCGAGCACCGTGCTCTGCGTCGAGCCGTAGCGACCCCCGTCGCTGGACTCCGCCATGTACTTCATCGCGCGCTGCACGTTCGCCAGGTACTCCGGCTCACGCAGCCAGGCGAGCACGGACAGCGCCGTCGTCTCGATTTCGAGCGCGTCCCCCGAGCTGCCGACGATGGACTGCGTGCCGCCACCCACCACGCCGTTCTGCTGCTGGAGCTTCGCGAGCCGACCCATCAGCGCCTTGGCTGAAGCGGCGTCACCCGCCAGAGACAACACATTGGCCGCCAGGGCGACGACGTAGCTGTTGCTGCTCTTCGTCGCGGCCTGCTTCACCGCGGCCACCTCGCGCGCCAGCTCCTTCGCCGTCGCGGCCTTCTGCGGCGCGCTCTCCAACATCGCCCAGGTGATGTAGGCGTTGGAGGTGTCCGGGTCCTCCACCCAGACGTGCAGCGCGCGACGCTTGCGGTTGAAGCCGCCCTGGCCATCCCGCTGCTTCAGCATCCACTCCCGCGTGCGCGACAGCATCTGCGTGTCCACGTTGTGGACCTGCTGCATGTCCGTGAAGTGGAGCAGGCCGAAGGCGGTGAGGGCCTCGTGGCCGGGGGCCTCGCCGAACCACTCGTAGCCCTGCTCCTTCGTCTCGAAGCCCACCAGCCGCTGGTAGCCCGACGTCAGCTTCTCGCGGGCGGAGGCGACGAGCTCCGGATTCACCCCTGTGTGCGTCTGGAAGTACTGCTGCGCCATCGTCATCGGGTACGTGGTGGAGCTGGTCTGCTCGAAGCAGCCGCTCGGCTCGCGGATGAGGCGCGCGAGCGACTCCGTCAGGTTGGACACGGGGCCCGGGTACAGGGCGATGCTCGCGCGGATGCTGCCGGGCAGCACGCTGTCGGGGAGGGTGATGGTGTGCGTGGCCGGCTTCTTCGAGGACAGCAGCCCGCCGAAGGACACGCTGCCCGGGAAGCCTCGGGGCTTGATGGACAGCGTGCGGGTAACGGTGTCCGTGTAGTTGCCCGTGCTCGCGATGAGCTTCAGGTCGACCGGCTGCGACTGCTGGCCAATCTCCAGCGAGAGAATCTGGCGCCCGCGCCCGTTCGCGGCCAGGTCCATGGTCTTGTTGCCGGACAGCTTCACGTCGCCCTTCAGCTCCGCCTTCAGCGAGACGCCCGTCAGCGAGGCGTCCGTCCCGTTCACCAGCGCCACCGGCAGCCGGACGACGTCACCCGACGTCACCTCCAGCGGCAGCTTCGGCTCCACGTAGAAGGGCTGCGAGGACTCCAGCTCCGCCACCGCCGAGCCCAGCTCACCGCCGTCGCCCACCGCGCCGGCCGTGGCCTTGAACGTCGTCACCGAGTCGTTGGTCGCGAAGCGCACGCGGACCTCGCCGGTGCGCGCGTCGGTGCGCACGCCCGAGTTCCAGTAGAGCGTCTCCGCGAAGTCCACCCGGTCCCCGGACTTGCGGCCCGGCCGCGTCAGGTGCGCGTACTCGCGGAGATAGATGAACGGCGAGGACTCCGGCTCCCGCCATTCCTTGCGGTCCATCTGCCGGGCGTCGTGACGCTTCTTCCTGGGCGCCTCGTCGTCGTGGGGCGGCTCGAGGACCTCCATCCTCTGCATCTGGATTTCCGCCGGGGCCTGCTCCTCTGGCGCCATGGCCAGAACGGGGGAGGGTGCGGCGGGGGCAGGTGCCGCGGGAGCAGGCGCGGGAGCCATGGCGGCCACGGGAGCCGCCATCCCGTCGCCCCTCGCGCCCAGGTCGTCATCCCGGAGGGCCATGCCCTCGGCCGCGTCTTCTTCCCGCTCTTCCTGGACCATGGAGGGGGCATTCTTCCACCGCATGCCGCCCTTGACGGCGCTGGACGGCTTGGGCCCGCGCTGATTGCGTTCCGCTTTTTCTCGGAGGCCCGGCAGCCGCAGCGACGCGTGCATCGCGAGCGCGCGCTGAGCCGCGTCTCCGTGGCTGGACATGAAGGTGCGCGGGTTGATGAACGCGAAGCGCCTCCAACCCTGGGTGCCCAGCAGCAGGTCCACCGCCATGCGCGACTTCGGATTCTTCTTGTCGAAGTAGAGCTGCGCGTCGGCCAGCTCCTTCACCTCGTGCTCCAGCAGCACCATCACCGGAAGCGACGGCGCCTGCTCGCGCTTCTCCTGGAGCTGCAGCACCGCGTCGTCGGTGACGGTGAGCATCACCAGCGCGGAGACGGGCTCGCCGCCGCGCAGGGTGCGCGCCGTCAGCTCCACGGGCGCGCCCGGCTCGTAGCGGGTGCGGTCCGCCTTCAGCTCCACGGTGATTTCCTTCGCGGGCTGACGGAACAGCAGTCGCTCCGCCAGGGGCCGCCCGTCCGCGTCCCACACCGTGGCGATGAGCACGCCATCCGCCTTGCCCGGGTCCAACGTCACGGGGTTCTCGTCATCCGCGTCGAGCACCGCCGAGGCCACCCGCACGTCGCGCTGGCTCAGCGACACCGAAGTCCGGCCCACACCCGAGTTGCTCACCACCAGTCGCACCAGTCCGCCGGGAGCAATCACGTCCTCGCGCGCTCGGATGACCGCGCCCGTCGCCTTCACGGTGGGCAGCGGGAAGGTCTTCTTGATGCCGGCCGGCGAGTCGATGCGCAGCGCGTAGCTGGTGTCGGCGCGAGGGGTGAGCTCGAAGCGGCCCCGGCCCTCGTGCTCCGAGCGGACGTTGGCGACAATCTTGCCCGTCTTCATGTCCAGCACCACGCCCGTCAGGTCCGCGGGCTTGCTCGCGGGCGTCCGCGCCTCGAAGTACACGCGCGACGTCAGCCCCGCCACCAGCTCACCGCCCTCCGGGTACATCGCCAGGTCCAACGTCTGGAGGAGGATGGGAATCGTCTTCGCCGCCGTCTCCACCACGCCGCCATCCTGGATGGTGAAGGCCAGCGTCCCCTCGCCGCGCTCCATGGCCTTCGGCAGGTTGAAGCGGACGGTGCAGCGGCCCTGGGGGTCCACCGCGCAGCTCTCCTGGGCCACGCTGGCGCCGTCGACGAGCGCGGTGGCGGACACCTTCGCCGTCTCCGGCACGCCGCCCTCCGCGCGCGTCACGTCGAGCGTCGCGGTGACGGTGTCCCCGGGGCCGTAGCCGTCGCGGAGGAACTGGACCTGCGTCTTCAGGCGGGGCGCGCGGTAGGCCCGCACCTCGAACTTGCGCTCCACGGGGGCCCCGGACGTCCAGGGGTCGCTGATGCGCAGGGTGTACTCGCCACCGGCCTGTCCCGCGGGGATGGGCCACGAGTAGCCCCAGACCGTCTCGGGGGAGGACACCCGGCCCTGGGCGATGAGGTCTCCCCGGGGGCCCCGGACCTCGATGACGGCGTTCACCCCGCCGGTGACGGGCTTGTGGGAGAGGGCCTGGAGCACCAGCCCTCGCACCAGGACGGACTCGCCCGGACGGTAGAAGGGCTTGTCGGTGGAGACGAAGGTGAGGGGGCGGTCGCGACCCTCGGGAGACGGAGCGTTGGGGCGGGCGGCGAGCACCAGGCCAGGCACCAGCAGGAGTGACGCGGTGAGGCCGAGAGTGCGGAGCACCCGTCGGAGACGCGAGACAGGGAGGGTCATGTGGGCTCTGAACGGCTGAACTGGCGGGAAGTTCTGCGCGAGGGACGAGCGCCGGGCACGACCCGGTGTGTCGTCGGTGGAAGCACGGCGTGAGGGTGGCTCGGGGCGCGGGGTTGGGCGAAGCTGACCCACCGGAATGGGAGCTGGCGCGCCGTGTTGGTGGCCTCGCCGCACCGCCACCAGGAGATGAGCACATGGGCAGGTTGTTTGTCGCGCCGCTGCTGACCGGGCTTTTGGCCGCTTCCTCGGCGATGGCGGTCGAAGAAGACCCCTTCCTGTGGCTGGAGGAGGTGCAGGGGCAGAAGGCGCTGGAGTGGGTGCGCGCGCAGAACGCGAAGACGGAGGCGGTGCTGGAGAAGGACCCGCGCTTCGAGCCCTTCCAGGCGGAGGCGCTGCGCATCTTCACCGCCACGGACCGCATCCCCACGCCCTCCTTCCGAGCCGGGGGCGTGGACACCTTCTGGCAGGACGCGACGAACCCTCGCGGCCTGTGGCGGCACACGACGACGGAGGGCTACGCGAGCGCCACCATCCCCTGGGAGACGGTGCTGGACGTGGATGCGCTGGCGAAGCAGGAGGGCGCGCCCTGGGTCTGGAAGGGCATCGACTGCCTGCCGCCCGCTGACTTGAGGTGCATCGTCTCCCTCTCCAACGGCGGCAAGGACGCGGTGGAGTCGCGCGAGTTCGACGCCGGGACGAAGCAATTTGTCGAAGGTGGCTTCCGGCTGAAGGAGGGCAAGCAGTCCGTGTCGTGGCTGGACGGGGACACGCTGCTCGTGGGCCAGGACTGGGGCGGTGACACCCTCACCGAGTCCGGCTACCCGTTCGTGCTCAAGCGCTGGAAGCGCGGCACTCCGGTGGAGCAGGCGACCGAGGTGTTTCGAGGCGAGCGCACGGATGTGTCCGCCGCGCCCACCGTCCTGCACGACGCGGACGGACAGCTCCAGGGCGTGCTCATCAATCGCGCGGTGACGTTCTACGAGTCGGAGCTGTTCCTGCTCGGGGACGCGGGGCCGGTGCGACTGCCCTTTCCTCGCAAGGTGTCGTTCCATGCGTTCGTCCAGGGGCAGGTGGTCTTCACGATTGAAGAGGACTGGGGAGGCTTCAAGCAGGGCGCGCTCCTGGCCTGGTCGCTGGAGGCGCTGAAGCAGGACGCGGCGAAGGCGAAGCCCACGCTCATCTTCCAGCCCGGACCGCGTCAGGCCATCGAGCGCGTGTCGGCCACGCGCACCCGGCTGCTCGTCAATCTGTACGAGGACGTGAAGGGCGCGCTGGATGTCTATTCGTCGAGCAAGGGCCGCTGGACTCGCAAGCGGCTGGCGATGCCGAAGAACGCGTCGGTGGAGATTGTCGCCACGTCGTCCTCGCACGAGAAGCTGTTCGCGGGCGCGGAGGGCTTCCTGGAGCCGACGTCGCTGTGGCTCGGTGATGCGGCGGCGGGCACGGTGAAGCAGGTGAAGGCGCTGCCGGCGCGCTTTGACTCATCCAAGCACCGGGTGGAGCAGTTCTGGGTCAAGTCGAAGGATGGGACGCGGGTGCCGTACTTCCTGGTGCGGCCGGTGAAGCCCAAGGCCGGTGGTGTCACGCCGACGGTGGTGTACGGCTACGGCGGCTTCCAGGTCTCCAAACCGCCCATGTACCTGCCGGAGATGGGCAAGCTGTGGCTGGAGCGTGGGGGCGCGTACGTCGTCGCCAACATCCGGGGCGGTGGCGAGTTCGGTCCGCGCTGGCATCAGGCCGCGCTGCGAGAGAAGCGTCAGCGGGCGTTCGACGACTTCGCCGCCGTGCTGGAGGACCTGGTCCGCCGCAAGCTCACGTCACCGAAGCACATCGGCATCTATGGCCGCTCCAACGGCGGCGTCCTCACCAGCGTGGTGATGACGCAGCACCCGGAGTTGCTCAACGCGGCTGTCATTGAAAGCCCGCTCATCGACATGATGCGCTACCCGAAGCTGCCGGCCGGCGCGTCGTGGGTGGGCGAGTACGGCAACCCGTTCGTCCCCGAGGACGCGGCGTTCATCTCGAAGTACTCCGCCTATCAGAACCTCAAGCCGGGCGTGCGCTACCCCAAGCCGTACATCACCACCAACACGAAGGACGACCGGGTGCACCCGGGCCACGCGCGCAAGTTCGCCGCGAAGCTGGAGGCCATGGGGCTGCCGTATCTGTACTTCGAGAACACCGACGGCGGGCACTCGAATGACTCGGACCCGATGCTCAACGCGCGCCGGTGGGCGCTGCACCATGTCTATCTGGCGCAGCAGTTGATGGACTGAGCGCTCAGCTCACGCTCTCCGCGCTGTAGCGGGCGATGAGGCCCGTGCGCACGGCGTGGCGGAACACGCGGTTGAAGAAGAGGGCGGCCAGCACGATGTAGAGCATGGAGAGGCCGCCCCCCATCAGCACCGTCGTCCACGACACCGAGCCCCCCGCGACGATGGTCCGCATGCCCTCGAACACGTAGGACGGGGGCAGGAGCCGGGCGATGGCCTGCATCCACGAGGGCAGGGTGGACAGCGGATAGAAGACACCGACGAACGGGGACAGGAGCGCGGGGATGGGCCAGATGAACCACTCCGCGGAGGGCCCCAGGCGCAGCACCACCGCCGTGCCGATGATGCCGAGCGCGATTCCGAACAGGAACAGCACCAGCAGGAACGGCACCAGCATGGCGCCATAGACGAGCATCGACAGGCCGAACACCGCGCCCGCGACGACGAGCATGACGACGAGTCCCACCGAGCTGGTCGCGATGGTGGAGAGCACCAGCCCGGTGACGTACTCCGTGATTGTCATCGGGGTGGCGAAGACGTTGAGGAAGTTGCGCGACCAGACGTCCTCGAAGAACGCCATCGTCACGCCTTGCATCACCCGGGTGAGGAAGTCCCAGAGGAGCACCGCGCCGAGCAGCGCGGGCAACAGGTCCATGCTTGGCTGGTGGGTGATGGTGCCCAGGTAGCGGGTGATGAAGCCCCACAGGACGATGTCGATGGCCACCCAGACGAAGAGGGGGAAGACGCGCGAGGGGCTTCCGCGCAGCAGGTAGAACTGGCGCAGGACGATGGCGGCGGCGCGGGACAGTCGCATGGCTAGGGGTGCTCCAGTGCGAGCGGCTCGCGGGCCACGGTGATGAACAGCTCCTCCAGCGTCGCCTTGCCGTGCTCGTGGGGCAGCTTGCGAGGGTCTCCCTGGAGGAGCACCTTGCCGCGCGACATGAAGAGGACGCGGTCGCACACCTCTTCCACCTCGTACATGTTGTGGGACGTCCACAGCACGCCGCCGGTGCCCTTCGCGGTGAAGTCGCGGATGCGGGCGCGGATGTCGCGCGCCGTGGACGGGTCCAACGAGGCGGTGGGCTCGTCGAGCAGCAGCAACTGGGGCCGGTTGAGCATGGCCTTGGCGAGCGCGACGCGCGTCTGCTCTCCCGAGGACAGCACGCCGCACTTGGTGTCGCGGAAGCGCGTGAGGTCGAACTCCTGGAGCAGGGCCTCGATTCGCTCGGAGACGCGCTTCACGCCGTAGATCATGCCGAAGTAGCGCAGGTTCTGGACGACGGTGAGGTTGCCGGGGAGCGGCGCGTAGACGGCGGCGAAGTTGGTGTACTCGAGCGCCTGCGAGCGGCGCTTGGAGAGGTCCACGCCCTGGATGTGGATGGCGCCGGAGGTGGGCTCCAGGACGCCGAGCACCATGTTGATGGTGGTTGTCTTGCCGGCGCCGTTGGGTCCGAGCAGGCCGACGATTTCGTTGCGGCCGACCTCGAAGGAGATGCCATCCACGGCGACGGTGCTCGCGTAGGACTTGCAGAGCTCGCGGACGGAGAGCACCGGCGGGTTGCTGGAGGATTCGGCCATGTCGGAGGTGGAGCGTCCTGCGTCAGTTGTGAAGCTTCTCGTGCCGGCCGAGCATCTCGACGTACTCGGCGATTTTGCGGGCGCGCGTCTCGGCCTTCTTCACGTGGTGGATGCGGAAGAGCACGGCGTAGCGGTTGACCGAGTTGAGGGTGGCGAAGAACGCCTCCGCGCGGGGATGGGCGGCCAGGGCGGTGGCGAGGTCCTCGGGCACGGTGATTTTGCTCTGGGAGTCATAGGCGGCGTCCCAGCGTCCGTTCTGTTTCGCGTTCTCGATTTCGGCCAGGCCCGAGGGCTTCATCCGGCCTGCTTCGATGAGCGCGAGCACCTTGTCGCGGTTGATTTTCGACCAGATGCTCCGAGGCCCGCGCGGGGTGAACTTCAGGACATAGGCCGAGTCGTCGAAGCGACCCTTCTGGCTGTCAATCCAGCCCCACGTCAGGGCGACCTCCAGCGCCTCCTGGTAGGTGAGGGACACGGGGCTCTTGCCCTTCTTGGAGAACTTGAGCCACGCGCCGCGCGAGGTGGCGGCGTGTTTCTGGAGCCAGGTGTCGAAGGCGTCCGCGTTCGCGAAGAAGACGATGGGCATATCGCCCGTGGGCGTCGCGGTGGCGGGCGCGGACTTCGCGGGCGCGGGCTTCGAGGCCACGGGCTTCTTCGCGGGAGCGGACTTCCCAGCGGCTGATGACTTCGCGGCCGGAGACTTCTTCCGCGCGGACGGGGTCTTCTTGGCGGGGCTCATCGGGCCGGCTTGTACCACGGCGCCGAGGAGGCGGAGGACCCTGGCGGCGCTACTGCCTCAGCTTCCAGTCATCCTCTGCCGCCTGTCGCACCGACACGGGAATGTAGGGCGGACCCCGCACGGTGTTCAGCCAGGCTTCCTTCATCTGCTTCGCGCACCGTGCTGGTGGCATGCGGCCGACGGCGGTGCCCAGGCCGGGACAGAGCACGGTGCGGATGGGGTGCTTCGCGGTGGCGTTGTGGGCGAGGACGGCTCGCAGCGAGGCACGGAGCGCCAGATAGGCATTCACGGTGTCGCTGACATCCGAGGGGACGCGCATGGTGGGCGCGCTGATGCACCAGGGAATCTCCTCGCGCCCCGTGGGCACGATGACGGCACAGCCCACGGGCAGCTCGCCGCCGTGCTCCTGGGCGAGCAGCGCCTGGAGTCGCTCCTGGACCTGAGGGCCGAGCTGGTACGTGTAGACCGCGTCGATGCCTCCATCCATGAAGCCGAAGCTGTTGGCGGGGCTGACGATGGCGTCCGCGCGCACGTCGATGGGGGCCTCGGAGGAGAGGGTGCCCTCTCGCTCGGAGAAGATGTCGCCGTGGGAGATGGTGATGCCGGGCAGGTCCGCGAACTCCTGGCGCCAGGCCGCGACCAGGGCGCTGCTCAAGTCTCGGAGGTGAAGCTGGAGAGAGGGAGGCATGGGGCCAGTATGCATGGAGCCCGTGGTGGCGGTAGCGTCCCGGCGTATGCGCACTCTTTACGGGATGCACTACTCGGGTTGGACGGAGAAGGCTCGCTGGGCGCTGGATCACCACCGGGTGGACTATCGTTACCGTGAGCACCTGCCGCTCATCGGTGAGGTGGCCCTGCGCTGGCGCACCCCGAAAGGCACGCATCCCTCCGTGCCGATGTTTGTCGGGGAGGATGTCGCGACGACGGGCTCGTTCGCCATCGCCCGCCGCGCGGAGACGCTGGGGCAGGGCTCGGCCTTGTTTCCCGACAGCGCGATGGCCGCCATCCAGCGCTGGGAGGCGTTGAGTGACCAGGTGTTGGGCGTCGCCCGCTCCAGCGTGGTGAGTCGCCTGTCCCACCATCCGCGTGCGCAGGAGGAGAGCCTGCCCTCGTTCATCCCGGGCTTCCTCCGGGGTGTCTCCGCGCCGACGGCTCGGCTGGGGGCGCGCTTCATCGCACGCAAGCACAAGGCGCTGGTGGACCCGGAGACGGCGATTCAGCAGACGGCCATCCCGGCGCTGGAGCACCTGCGCGCGGAGCTTCGAGGAAGGCCCTACTTGGAAGACGGCTTCACGTACGCGGACATCACCGCGTGCATGATGCTCCAGTTCGCGCGACCGGTAGATGATGCGTGGATGCCGCTCGGCCCGGGGACGCGCGAAATCTGGCATCACGAGTCATTGGCCGCCGCGTTCCCCGACCTGCTGGCGTGGCGAGACGACCTGTATGCGAAGCACCGCCGCCCCCAGGCCCGTGCGGTGGGCGCCGGAAGCGGCGGCACGGCGTCCCGCGTGGGGTGACGCGGGTGATGTAGCGACGGAGTTCTGATGACCGTTCGCTACTTCAGGTTGTTGGGGACTTGCCCAGGAGAGAGCCATGTCGCTTCGTTGGTGCGTCGCGCTGCTCATGCTGTTGACGGAACTGGGATGCGCATCGGCTCGCGTGGTGCGTCTCGACACGGGCGAGGAGTCCTTCACCTTGACTCCGCACGAAGACGAAGGCGCGGAGTTGGGGGAGGCCCGACTCAGGGGCGGCGAGTTCGATACCGCATTGAAGTCACTTGCACGCGATGTCGCTCCTTCGCGAAGTCCGATGCGGGAGGCTCGCGAGTTGTTTGGGGTTCCTTCTCGCAGCGGGCTGTACCTCTACGAGCAGAGAACGCACCGCCTCTCCGCAAGGGACGCGCGTGCGTCCGACGGGCCTCACCTGCTGGAGACGTATGCGGACGAGGAGATGACCCAAGCCTATGGTCGATGGTGCCAGCGCAAGGGCACACCGGGAGATTGTCTGCGCCTTCTCGAAGAAGGTCCGTTGCTCGGGAGTGATGGCAAATATGTGCTGGCGATGGCCATCGCCATGGGCTCGGTCTGGGAAGAGACGGCCGAGGCGCTGGAGGACATGACCGACCCCCAGGCGGTCCTCTCGATGGTGACAGCCTCGGTGACGATGTACATGCTCCTGTGGGCCTTGCCCGAGCCGGTGAGCAAAGGGGTGGCCGCTACCCTGACCGCAGTGGCGATTGCCTATCTGGGCGTGGATACCGTGCTGAGCATCATCGGTGGATGGGTGACGCTCGTGCGGGATGTGGACCGGGCCACCACGTTCGAACAGCTCGATGAAGCGGGCGGGGCATTTGGTGAAGTGCTCGGGGAGAACGCAGCACGCACCTTCGTGATGTTGGCGACGGCGGCCGTCGGCACTACGGCGGGGCTGGCGGCGAAGTCAGCGAGCCTGCCCGGCTCCGCGCAGGCCGCGCTCGCCGTTGAGTCGCAGGCGGGCTTCCAGTTCGCGGCGGTGGGAGGGGTTCGCGCGGTAGCAGTGTCGGGTGAGGGCTTCACGATTGCGCTCGCGCCCAACGCGCTGGCCATGGCGGAAGGGGGAAAGGCGGGGTCCCGCAAGAAGCAGTGGCACCACCTTGCAACGGACAAGAACGAGCGCTCCGCCGCGCGAGGCGGACCTTGGACGCCGGAGTTCAGGCGACTCTTCAGGAAGGCAGGGATGGAGCTGAAAGACTCCGAGAACATCGTGAAGGTGCGCGGGCACAAGGGGCCTCACCCCCAGGAATATCATCAGGCGGTCTTTGACCGACTTCGGGATGCGACGATGACATGTCGCACCGTTGCGGCATGTCGTAAGGCGCTGACCGATGAACTTCGACAGTTGGCTACGGAAGTCTCGACGGAGGGAACAGAACTCCATCGGCTCGTGACTCGGGGCAAATGAAGTTGAGAGGATGCCCGAGATGCCGAACCGCTACTTCAGGCTGACGGAAGACATGCGAGCTGGGAACTGGGACCTGGGAGACCTCCAGGACGAACACGGCCAGGAAGTGGATGACCCCTATATGTTCGCGGCGGGAAGACCCATCGCCATCCAGGGGCATCTTTCAGCTCCCATCGATGAGCCCGGGAGGCGATTGGACTTCTGCACCGCGGGACTTGGCGTCGCGCCCGTTGTTCACGTTCGGGTAGCAACCCTCTTCGCGGAGCTGGCGCCCGACGACGTGCAGCTTGTTCCCGTGGCCATCAAAGGCCATCTGGACATGTACCAGGTCCTGGTGGCCACGAAGCTCATCCGCTGCATTGACGACAATGCTTCCGCCGAGGTGCGGTACTGGAAGCCGGAACACGGTCAACCCGAGCGAGTCGGCGACTACAAGTCCGTCATCGGGATGCGCATCGACACGTCGAAGGTCGGCGACGCCAAGGTGTTTCGCACGCGAGGCTGGGCCGTTGCCCTCATCGTCTCCGAGGACATCAAGGCAGCCCTGGAGCGTGAGCGGACCACCGGCGCGAAGTTCACCGAAGTCTGACTCACTACTCCTCGGACACACGAACGGCGCCGGAAGCGGCGGCGCCGCGTCCCCCATGGGGTGATGCGGGTGATGTGGAGACGGAACCCGTCGTGACCGTTCGCTGCTTCAGCAAGTCGGCGACGACAGGTCCGTCATCGGGAGGCGCATCGACAGCCCCTCAAGGCTCGGTCCACACCGCCAACTCATTGCCCGTGGGGTCGGCGAAGTGGAAGCGCTTGCCGCCGGGGAAGGTGAACGTGTCCTTCACGATGCGCCCTCCGGCCTCGCGCACCTTCCCCAGTGTCGCATCCAGGTCCTTCGAATACAGCACCAGCAGCGGGCCCCCCTTCGACACCTCCCGCTCCCTGTCGAAGCCTCCGCTCAGCCGCCCGTCCATGAAGCTCGTGTAGTCCGGGCCGTAGTCCTCGAACTTCCAGCCGAACACGGCGCCATAGAAGCGCTTGGCCTCCGCGATGTCCTTCGCGGGCAGCTCGATGTAGTCGATGCGGTGGTGCTGCTCGGCCTGCTGCGGTGCGGTGGACATGGGGGTCTCCTCGAGTGGGAACACCCCCAGCTTACTCACTGCGCGCGGAGTTACTTCGTCTTCGCGGGAGGAGGCGCGGGCGGCGTGCCCTGCTGGCCCATGCGCTGACGAATCATCTCCTGAATCTGCTCGGGCGTCTTGCCCTTGAAGTCCTCGGGCTTGAAGGACCCCATGATGGGGGGCGCGGCGTTGGCGGCGTCCAGCTCCTCATAGCCGGGAGGAACGGCGAAGAGCGTCGCGGCCTGCGCGCCCATCTGGATGTTGGTGACCTCGATGTCCGCCTGCACCTTGCCGTCCTTGCCGAAGGTCTGGCTGCGCACGTAGGCGACCTCGGGCAGGTCCGTGGGCCGCCAGACCTTCTGACGCTGGATGCTGTCCTCGGCGCCCGGAGGCACGCCCTCGTAGACGACGGTGGGATGTCCGTTGACCTTCTCCGTGCCGACCCTCTTGAAGCCCTGCTCCTTGAAGCAGGCGTCAAAGTCCTGCGCCTTGCCCACGCAGGTTCCGGGAATCTTCACGGACATGTCATCCAGGCTGCGGCTCGTGGCGGCCTTCTTCGCGTGGAAGAGCGTGGTGCCCGTGCGCTTCTCCCAGTCGAAGATGATGGACATGCCGCCGGGGACCTCGGCCGGCGCCAGGTCCATGCGCAGCATGCCCGGACGGCCAAACATCTTGCCCTTCGTCTCCGGGGCCGCCCCCTTCTGTCCGGGCAGCGGCGCGCTCTTCACCCGCAGGTCCCCGACCCAGTCGGCCAGGGCGGGGGTGGACAGCAGCAGCGTGGCGGCGAGGACGCCCGACAACCTGTGACGAACCGAGAATGAGCTCATGCGGCGCACCACAATCCAGGCGCCGCACGGCTGTCAAACCCGGACGGATTCATCCACCCCTCAGGGCAGGACACCGTGCACGCGATACCAATTCCTCACGCGCGTCAGCATCGTGGCGTCGAACGGAATCTGCGTGTGCGTATACCCCGCGTAGACGTGGAGCTGGTGGGGGATGCCGTTCCCCAGGAGGATGGACCGCAGCGCCTGGTCCTGTGAGAGCGGCACCACCGTGTCCGCGTCGCCGTGATGGAGCTGATACGGCGTGGTGATGAACCCCGCGGTCACCGGGTCGGTGGAGTTCGGGCCCGTGCTTACGCCACCCGCCGTGTGCGAGGCCGCGCGGAAGTCCGCCGGATGCGTCCCCAGCAACTGCCCCGTGACGAAGCCCCCCATGCTGTGGCCATGCGCCGCCACCCGCGCGAAGTCGACGTTGCCCACGCACGAGAGCAAATCCCAGGCCTTGTGCGCGCGCAGCACGTTCTCCGCAGAAGCGCCCTCCGCGCCCGTCGGCAGCGTGCCCGCCGCGTCCGAGCCATGCGTGTACGAGGTGGCGATGGCCACCAGTCCCCACGTCACCATGCTCCGCGCGATGTTGGCCGAGTAGCCACGCGCGCTGCCTCCCTTGCCGTGGCTGATGACCACCGCGGGAAACGGCCCCGTCCCCGTCGGCGGGACGAAGACGACGCCCTTGAGCACGTAGTGCACACCCAGGTCCACGGAGTCATAGCTCCACGTCGCCCCCGTCGACGCCGTCGGACTGCCGACGACGATGAACCGCGAGCAGTCCGCCACCGGCGTGGAGAGCGCCGCGGTGGACGTGCCCACGGGCGCGGAGTCCGGAGCCGACAGCGACTCGGGCACACCGCCCCCACAGCCGATGAGCAGGGCGCTCAGCGCTCCCGCACGGACACTCCAGGATGAAACGGTGCAACGGCTCCACGTCGTCATGGCTCGGGCTCCCGCGCGCGGCCTGCGCGTTGAACCAGGAACAACCCGCTTCCCATGCGTTGGTTGCGGGGGGCCCGCGCTTTCCAGCCAACGCCCAGGCCCCGGACACACGAACGGCGCCGGCCTCGTGAAAGGCACGGCGCCGTGGCGCACGCGGGGACTGGCTCAAGAGCCTCAGCCCGGCTGGCAGACCTGCCGCAGGATATCGAGCGACTCCAGCGCCTTGCCCGCGCCCATCACCACGGCGGAGAGCGGGTCCTCCGCGAGGAACACGGGCAGGCCCGTCTCCTCGCGCAAGAGCGTGTCCAGGTTCTTCAGCAGCGCGCCACCACCGGCCAGGACGATGCCCCTGTCGGCGATGTCACCCGCCAGCTCCGGCGGCGTGCGCTCCAGGGTCAGCTTCACGGCCTCGACGATGCCGTTGACGGGCTCGGCGAGCGCGTCGCGGACCTCGTCGCTGGACACCGTCAGCGTGCGCGGCACACCGGCCACCAGGTCGCGACCCTTGATCTCCATGGTCATGACCTCGTCCGTCGGGTACGCGGTGCCAATGCCCATCTTGATGAGCTCGGCCGTGCGCTCACCGATGAGCAGGTTGTACTTGCGCTTCACGTACTGAATGATGGCTTCGTCCAGCTTGTCGCCGCCGATGCGCACGCTCTTGGCGAACACGATGCCGGCCAGGCTGATGACCGCGACGTCGGACGTACCACCGCCGATATCCACAATCATGTTGCCGCTGGGCTCCGTCACCGGAAGGCCCGCGCCGATGGCCGCCGCCATGGGCTGCTCAATCAGGTAGACCTCGCGCGCTCCCGCGTTCGCCGCCGCCTCACGCACCGCGCGGCGCTCCACCTCGGTGATGCCCGAGGGGATGCCGATGATGATGCGCGGATTGACCAGCGTCTTGCGGTTGTGCGCGCTCTGGATGAAGTAGCGCAGCATCGCCGCCGTGATTTCGAAGTCGGCGATGACGCCGTCCTTCATCGGCCGGATGGCAACGATGTTGCCCGGCGTCCGCCCCAGCATCTCCTTGGCTTCCTTGCCCACGGCGAGGACCTTCTTGCCCCCGCGCGAGTCGTGCTGGACGGCCACCACGGAGGGCTCGTTGGACACGATGCCCTGACCGCGGATGTAGATGAGCGTATTCGCCGTCCCGAGGTCGATGGCGAGGTCGCGCGAAAAAAGGGTGTGAAGCCAGTCGAACATACGAGGGCGGAAACTTTCGAAGAGTCGGCGGAATTTCCCGCTGGCGCGTGGGAAGAGCGGTCGCGAAGGTACTACGCGACGCGGCACGGAGGAAGAAAAGCCGGCGGCGCTCCAATAACCGCCTGGGGGGCAGTCGGCCACCAGACTCGGAGGCCCGAGTCCAAGTAGCTCAGGGGGCTGCTTCCGAGTGGGCCTGCTCGAAGCGCGAGGCCACCACCCCGGCCTGCTCGGCCTGGCCTTCCGGCAGGCACACGGGCAATTCCCCCGCCTGTTCCGCTTCCCGGTACTCCGGGGTGTGGCGCAGGGCCTCGCTGGTGACGTGGAGCAGGCCGTCCCGGACCGGCTCGAACATCAGCGCGGTGAGGTACCAGGCGGGCGCATAGTCCAGGCGGATGAGCCCGTGCACGCTCCACTTGTGGGGCGCGTAGTCCCACGGGCAGCGGCCGAGCAGCTTCCTGAGCATCCACCCCGTGGCGTACTCGGCCCCGAAGATGAGGGCGGTGTAGGCCAGCGCCCGCAGGGGCCGGGGCAGGGGCTTGAGCCGCGCGGAGACCTCCTCGAGCGCCAGTGCCGTGCCCCCGTAGATGGGGTGCATCCACAGGTAGGTGCGCGCCGTGGCGCTCCTGTCCCTGCTCAAGGCGGCGCCCGCCCCGGTGAAGAGGACTTCCAACACCCAACCCGTGCACCCGTAGAGCAAGAATCGTGAAAGCACACCCTCAAGTTAGGTCTGATCCTCCGAACCGGCAGGCCCCGCCGCGCGCCGAAGCGCCGCCTGCCGTGGATGTGCACCGGTGGACGTTCTCCCCGTCCACACAGGGGGTGACGGCCGAGACTTCGGGCCGATGCGATGACGCCGCGGCGCTCGGCCCGGGCGGACATGGCCCTACAGCGCCGTGACGCACCCGCCTGGAGCGGGGCGTCGTCCCCACGCGTCAGCGACAGCTTTGGTGGTGGCGCGGGACTCGAGGAAGCGGGTCCGGCGTGCTCGCGAGGAGGCCGTGCCCGCCACCTCGTCCGCGCCAGTAGCCAGGCTCCAGCGGACTGGCGGGCGTGAGGCAGGGCGCGCTTTACGGGCCCAGGTCCGGCGTAGTACCTGAACGAGTGATGCGCTCCCCCGGCACGACATCGCGAATGCCCGGCTCCGGGAGCGAGATGCTCGGGACGGTGCTGCTCGCCTTGGGGATGACCCTGGTGCTGGCCACCGTCCTCCGCGCCGGGTCCGCCGGGTACCCCATGGTGGGGGCGGCGGAGCGGGGCTTCTACCTGGACACCGGCGCGACGTCCGTCCGCCAGGGCTCGAAGTCCTCCAAGGGCCCCTCCCGTCGTTGGGGCTCGCAGTTCCACGTCACCGACCTGGGGGGCTGGGATTCGGCGCTCCACGTCGGCTCCGGCCACGCCTTCTCCCCGCCGTCCTCCGCGCGGGGCCGCACCTCCTTCGAGCCCGACCTCCAGGCCCTCCATCGCTGGGGCCGGGAGCGGCGGCACGCCGTCGCGCGCGTCACCTTGAGAGAACGTCGGTCCGCGGCGGCCCCCACCTCCAGCGGGGATATCGCGGACCGGCCCTCCATCGTCACCCGCCCGTTGCGAGGCCCTCCGCGAGGCGCTTGAGCGGTGAGCATCGCGCCGGCGCCCCTCCGGCACCGAGCGCTTGAGCGAGCCCGGCTGTATTCCGGGCGTTACGACGTCTTTTCCTTTCCTTCGCGCGCGACGGCCCCTGTCTCCGGTTCCTCGGGGGCGGGGCAGGTCGTGTCCCAGCCGAGCTTCCCATTCTTGAGGTGACCTGATGCACGGAGCCCACGAGGTCCTCCAGGCCATTGCCATTGTCCTGTGCGTCGCCGCGGTGACGACCGTTCTCTTCCAGAAGCTGCGACAGCCCGTGGTGCTGGGCTACATCCTCGCGGGACTCGTGGTGGGGCCCTTCGTGCCCATTCCGCTGGTGGCCAATCCGGACGTCGTCACGACGCTGTCGGAGCTGGGCGTCATCCTGCTGATGTTCTCGCTGGGGCTGGAGTTCAGCCTGCGCAAGCTGTTCTCCGTGGGCTTCACCGCGGGCGTCACGGCCGTCATCCAGTGCAGCATCATGGTGTGGCTGGGCTTCGTGGTGGGGCGGGCCTTCGGGTGGACGACGCTGGAGAGCCTCTTCACCGGCGCGCTCATCGCCATCTCCAGCACCACCATCATCGCCAAGGCGTTCGACGAGCAGGGCATCCGGGGCAAGCTGAGGGAGCTGGTGGTGGGGGTGCTCATCGTCGAGGACCTCATCGCCGTGCTGCTGATGGCGACCCTGACGGCCATCTCCACGGGCGCGGGCCTGAACGTGATGGACCTGACGCTCACCACGGGCAAGCTGGTGGCGTTCCTGGTGGGGCTGGTGGCGGTGGGCCTGTTCATCATCCCCCGGGCCATGCGCGCGGTCATCAAGCTGAACCGGCCGGAGACGACGCTCGTGACGAGCGTGGGCATCTGCTTCGCGGTGGCGCTGCTCGCGCAGTCGTTCGGCTATTCGGTGGCGCTCGGCGCGTTCCTCGCGGGCTCGCTGGTGGCGGAGTCGGGCGAGGAGAAGCTGGTGGAGCACCTGGTGCAGCCGGTGCGCGACATGTTCGCGGCCATCTTCTTCGTGTCGGTGGGCATGCTCATCAACCCGGAGCTCATCGTCGAGCACTGGGTCGCCATCCTGGTGCTCACCGGCGTGGTCATCCTGGGCAAGCTCATCAGCGTGACGCTGGGAGCCTTCCTTACTGGCAATGGCACGCGCACGTCCGTGCAGGCGGGCATGAGCCTGGCGCAGATTGGTGAGTTCTCCTTCATCATCGCGGGCCTGGGGCTGTCGCTGAAGGCGACCGGTTCGTTCATCTATCCGGTGGCGGTGGCCGTGTCGGCCATCACCACGCTGACCACGCCCTTGCTCATCAAGGTGTCGGGGCCGGTGGCGACGTGGGTGGACCGCAAGCTGCCCAAGCCGCTGCAGACCTTCGTCACGCTGTACGGCACGTGGGTGGAGCGGCTGCGTCAGGCGCCCAGGCGGGAGACGCTGGGCGCGGGCGTGCGGCGGCTGATTCGCCTGCTGGTGCTGGACGCCGTGCTGCTGGTGACGCTGGTGATTGGGACGACGATGTCGGCCGAGCGCATGGCGGGCTTCGTCGAGTCGCGGACGGGGCTGGACGAGGACGTGTCCAAGAACGTCATCCTCGGTGGCGCGGTGCTGCTGGCGGTGCCGTTCATCCTGGGCGTCATCGGCATCGCCCGGCGGCTGGGCGCGACGCTGGCGGAGGCGGCGCTGCCCGCGCGCAAGGACGGCAAGCTGGACCTGGCCGTGGCGCCCCGGCGGGTGCTGCTCGTCACGCTGCAGGTGGGAATCATCCTCCTGGTGGGCATCCCCATCGTCGTGGTGACGCAGCCCTTCCTCAAGGGCGCCACCGGTCCCCTCATCGTGCTGGCGCTGGTGGGCGCGCTGGGTGTGGCGTTCTGGCGGGGCGCGACGAACCTGCACGGCCACGTGCGCGCCGGAGCGCAGGTCATCGTCGCGGCGCTGGCGGCGCAGTCGCACTCGAAGGAGCCGGGCGGGGAAGAGCACGCGCTGGACCACGTCCAGGGGCTCTTGCCGGGCCTGGGCGCTCCGGCCTCCGTGCGACTGGAGGAGCAGAGCCCCGCGGCGGGAAAGACGCTGGCGCAGGTGAACCTGCGCGGCCTCACGGGCGCGACGGTGCTGGCCATCCAGCGCGGCGAGGAGAGCGTGTCCGTGCCCACAGCGCAGGAGGTCCTCCAGGTGGGCGACGTGCTCGCGCTGACGGGCACGTGCGAGGCGGTGGACGCGGCGAAGGCGCTCCTGATGGGGCCCGCCACGCCGTCGGTGCCACCTCCGGAGGTTCCGCCGAAGGAAGAGGCCCACGCCCACGGGTAGCGCGCTCGCGGCCCCTGGGCCGACGCGACTTCAGGGGCCGGGCAAGGAGGGAAGGGGGAGGCGGCTCGGTGTGCCTCCCTTCGGGCGGCTTCACGGGGAAGAGCTTCGGGGCCCGCGCGCCTCGAAGCCCCCCAGCCGGCCGGCCGTCGCCTGGAGCGGGTGCGCGCGAGGCCGGTAGGGGATTGCCGCGCGCGTCTCCAGCTTGCGGGACATGAAGCGAATCGCCGCGCGGCTCAGGGCCACCGTCATCCTGACCCTGGGCCTGATGTCGACCGGGGCCTGGGCCTGCGAGACCTGTCGTCCCAGGGTCGAGGCGGGCATCTACAACGAGCACTTCGTGGGGCGGCTCGCGCTGACGCTGATGCCGCTGCTCGTGGTGCTCTGCCTCGTCGCGCTCATCGTGGGGTTTCCCTGGGGCGCGGGCCGCCAGGGCGTGCCGGGTGCATCGGCGCGACGCCACGCCAGTCGGGAGGAGTCATGACGAACGCACTCCAGGGACCTGAGGTCGCAGTGAATCGGCGTCCGTTGCTGGCCGCCGCGCTGCTGCTGGGCGTGGGCATGGGGGGCTTCGTCGACGGCATCCTGCTGCACCAGATACTGCAATGGCACAACATGCTCGCCAGCCAGGTGCCCGTCACGGACCTGGTCAGCGCCAAGGTGAACATGTTCTGGGATGGCCTGTTCCACGCCTTCACATGGCTGACGACGTCGGCGGGGCTCGTGCTGTTGTGGCGCGCCGGGACGCGCGCGGACGTCCCCTGGAGCGGGCGCATCCTGGCGGGAGGCGTGCTCGCGGGGTGGGGGCTCTTCAACGTCGTCGAAGGGCTCATCGACCACCAGCTCCTCGGCCTCCACCACGTGAAGCCCGGCCCGCACGAACTCGCGTGGGACCTGGGCTTCCTCGCGTTCGGGGGCGTGTTGCTGCTCGTGGGCGGAGCGCTCATGCGCGCGGGGCGTGAGCACACCCGAGCACGGGGAGGCCGCCCCTTGCGTCCCCTGCACGCCCACTGAAGGTCCTGCCGCTCCAGGCGTGGTGCCTCATCGGCTCCCTCCGAGAGGCTCCCCGTGTCGCGGTCGGATGCTCGCCTGCCGCGCGTTCCGGAAGGGAGGCGATGCGCCTGGGCGTCACGCCCTCCGAGCGGGAGCCCGATGCGCCAGGGCAACCCCTTTCACCCCGCCGCTTCGTTTTCAAATTGAGACATCCACGGCGACGGGAGCATGACCATGAAAGATCTTCGAAGTGGATGGCTGATGGGCGCGCTGGTGTCAGCGATGGTGTTCGGGTGGGGTTGTGAATCTCGACGGGCCTCCGACGCGCAGGAACCGCAGGACACCAGCGGCACGGGAAGCACGACGGGTTCGCAGATAGGCGGCTCGACGACAGGTGGAGGGACCGGTGGTAGCGGCGCCAGCGGCGCGGGCTCCAGTACCGGGGCAACGGGCTCTGGCATCAACGACACGGGTGCTGGTGGCAGCGGGGGAACCGGCTCCAGCGGCAGTGGTTCAACGGGCTCCAGCGGCAGCACGGGCTCGGGAATCAATGACACGGGCTCTGGTGGCAGTGGCGCGAGCGGCACCGGGAGCACGGACACCTCGGGCAGCAGCAGCACGAACGACCCGGCCACCAGCGGCACCAGCCCGAGCGGCACGGGTGGTACCGGAGCGAGTGGAACCAGCATCGGCAACCCGAACACCACGGAGGGGACCGGAGGCGCGGGCTCCAGCGGCGGCTCGGGAGTGGGGCTCGATGGCACCAGCACCGGAAGCGGCACCAGCACGGGGAGCGGCTCCGGGAGCGGCACCAGCACCGGCTCCGAGAGGAACACGAGCGGGAGTGGAAGCGACGGCACGAGGCGCTAGCCCGTGACGGATGAGACCGGGCCGCGCGTGTTGGCGCTGGCCCGAACCCTCACCACTTCCAACGTGGAAGCGCTCCCGGGACTGGCGCGAGCGCGGCACAGCGGAGGCGCGGACCTTTCCACCCCGCCCCCTGTCCGCGGGGCGGAGAGAGGCGCGGCGCCCAGGACCGCCGAGCGGCCGGACCGCGCGCTACCGCTTCAGCGCGTACTTGCCGATGACGTAGAGGGCGCGCACGCCGTCCTTCCAGCCAATCTTCTTGCCCTCTTCGTACGTGCGCCCGTGGTAGCTGATGGGCACCTCGAAGATGCGCCAGTTGCCGCGCGCCACCTTGGCGGTGATTTCGGGCTCGAAGCCGAAGCGGTCCTCCTCCACCTCGACGGAGCGCAGCACCTCGGCGCGGAAGGCCTTGTAGCAGGTCTCCATGTCCGTGAGGTTCAGCCCGCTCGTCATGTTGGAGAGCGTGGTCAGGATGTTGTTGAGCACCGTGTGCCAGTAGTACAGCACCCGCCGGGGCGTCCCCGTGAAGCGGCTCCCGAAGACGACGTCCGCCTCACCGTCCAGGATGGGCTGAATCACCTTCGGGATATCCTTCGGGTCGTATTCCAGGTCCGCGTCCTGCACGAGGATGATGTCCCCCGTCGCCTCGGCGAAGCCGCGCCGCAGCGCCGCGCCCTTGCCCTGGTTCTGCTCCTGGAACAGCACCCGGACTTCGTTCCGGTTCTTGGGGGACCCACCCAACACGCCCACCCCCTGCTCCGCGAGCTGCTGGAGCAGCTCCCGACTTCCGTCCCGGGAGCAATCGTCCACCAGGACGAGCTCCTTCGGAAAGTCGACGGCGATGCAGCGGCGCAGCAGCTCCGCGAGGGTGGGAATCTCGTTGTAAACGGGAATGACAAGAGAGACGAGCATGGCGGTGTGCGCTCTACCTCATTTCGGCCCCCGGGGCGACTGTCCAGCACCCGGCGCGAAGTCCCAGGGTGCATGCCCTTTCCTCGCGCGAGGGTGTGAGATGGGCGGTATCTAGAGTCGCCTGCTTTTCGTGGAATGCTCTGATGCGGGGAGGGCCTGGGGGGCTCCTCTCTCATTCGGAACAGCGGAAGGGAACGCCATGAACGACCAGCTCGGACGTGCGGTGCGCGGCGCGGTTTCCCTGGAGCGGTTTGCCCTGGTGGATGAGGGCCCCTGGGCGGGCCTTCGGGACTTTTTCTATGGCGCCTGGAACATGCCGCATGGCCACTGCTACCTGTGGAAACAGGAGCTGGTGGCGCTGCACGTCGTGTCGGATGTGCTCATCGGCGCGGCCTACTTCTTCATCTCATTGACGCTGTATGCGCTGGTGCGACGCAGCCGCCTGCCCTTTGGCGGGATGATTCTGTCCTTCGGCGTCTTCATCGGTGCGTGTGGGCTGACGCACCTGATGGAGGTGTGGAACGTCTGGTACTCGGCCTACTACCTGGCGGGAGGCATCAAGGCGGTGACGGCGGTGGCGTCGGTGGCCACGGGCATGTACCTGGTGCCGCTGCGCGGGCGGGTGGTGGAGGTGACGGAGGCGGCGCGGCTCTCCGAGGAGCGCCGGGTGCGCCTGGAGAAGAGCTCGCTGGAGCTGGAGGACCTGTACGCGCGGCTGAAGGAGTCGGAGGCGCAGCGCACGGGCTTCTTCGCCAATGTCAGCCATGAGCTGCGCACGCCGCTGACGCTCATCCTGGGGCCGGTGGAGCGGCTGCTGCGCGACGGGGAGCTGCCCGAGTCCGCCCACAAGGACCTGGAGGTGGTGAGCCGCAACGCGCGGGTGTTGCTGCGGCACGTGAATGCGCTCCTGGACGTGGCCAAGCTGGACGCGGGGAAGATGCGCCTCCAGTACGAGGAGGTGGACCTGGCGAGGCTGGTGCGGCTGGGCGCGGAGAACTTCGAGGGACTGGCGGCGGAGCGGCGGCTGGACTTCGCGCTGGAGCTGCCGGACATGCTGCCGGCGCAGGTGGACGCCGAGAAGCTGGACCGCGTGGTGCTGAACCTCCTGTCCAACGCGGCCAAGTTCACGCCGCCGGGCGGTGGCATCCGCGTCGCGCTGAGCTCGGAGGCCGGCCGGGCCCGCCTGGTGGTGGAGGACACCGGGCCGGGCGTGCGGCTGGAGCTGCGTGAGGCCATCTTCGAGCGCTTCCGCCAGGGGGACGAGGCCACGGCGCGGGACTTCGGAGGCACCGGGCTGGGGCTGGCCATCACCCGCGACTTCGTGATGCTGCACCAGGGGCGCGTCTGGGTGGAGGACCGGCCGGGAGGGGGCGCCCGCTTCGTGGTGGAGCTGCCGCTGATGGCGCCCGAGGGCGTGAAGCTGATGGCCCGGCCCCAGCTGGAGGTCCGGGTGGAGCAGCGCGCGGCGGCGCGGGCGGAGCTGGACGTGCTGCGGCCGGAACCCCGGGAGGTGATGGCGTCGACGCGCGCGGAGGACTCGAGCCGCCCGCGCGTGCTCGTGGTGGAGGACACGCGGGAGATGCGCCGCTTCGTGGTGGAGACGCTGTCGAAGGACTTCCAGGTGGCCACCGCGGTGGACGGCGTGGACGGGCTGGTGCAGGCGGAGCGGATGCAGCCGGACGTCATCGTCAGCGACTTGATGATGCCGCGAATGGGGGGAGACCAGCTGGTGCGCGCGGTGCGCTCGCGCCCCGGCATCGAGTCCACGCCCATCCTGCTGCTCACCGCGCGCGCGGACGATGCGATGCGGGTGGACCTGCTGCGCTCGGGGGCGCAGGACTACGTGGTGAAGCCCTTCGTGTCCGAGGAGCTGGTGGCGCGGGTGACGAACCTGGCGGTGATGAAGCGCACGCGCGAGGTGCTCCAGGGCCTCTTGGCCGCGCGCTCGGTGGACCTGGAGGCGATGGCGCGCGAGCTGGGCATGCGCAAGCGCCAGTTGGAGGTGGCGCTGGAGACCACCGAGCGCGCCAGCACGTCGCGCAGCACGCTGCTCCAGCTGGTGTCGCACGAGCTGCGCACGCCGCTGTCGGTGCTCCAGCTCACCCAGCACGCCCTGCAACGGGAGCTGGGTGGCATGCCGCCCCGAGCGCTGGACATGTTCGACCGGATGCACCGCTCCACGGTGCGGCTGCGGGACATGGTGGAGATGGTGCTCCAGTACAACCAGTTGGAGGAGGGACGGCTGGTGGTGAGGCGTCAGGCCGTGGACCTGGGCGAGGTGGTGGAGGAGGTGGTGGCGGAGGCGCGCGCGGAGGCGCGGCGCAAGGGCCTGGCGTTGGAGCTGGAGCGTCCGCCGGGCAAGGCGGTGGCGCGCACGGACCCGCGCATCGTCCAGATGGTGCTGCTCAACCTGGTGACGAACGCGGTGAAGTACACCGAGCAGGGCGGCGTGTCGGTGGCGGTGGAGGCGCGTCCCGAGGGCTGGCGGCTGCGGGTGCGCGACACCGGTCCGGGCATCCCCCACGCCGCGCAGTCGCGCGTCTTCGAGCCCTTCGAGCACCTGGAGCCCTTGGAGCACAAGTCCAAGCCGGGCGTGGGCCTGGGGCTGACGCTGGTGCGGGAGATGGTGTCGGTGCTGGGCGGCGTCGTCTCGGTGGCCTCCGAGCCCGGCGTCGGCAGCGAGTTCACCGTCGAGCTGCCGTCCTGAGCGCCTCCATCAGCGCGTCCAGGTCCGCGTCGGTGGTGAGGGGGTTGATGAGGGTGACGCGCAGGTGGACACCCGAGGGCAGCTTCGTCTGCACCAGGTAGAAGTCCCCGCGCGTCACCAGCCGCTCGCGCAGCCGCGCCTGCAGGGCGTCCCACTCCCCTGGCGAGACGTGCGCGGGCGTGTGGCGGAAGCAGACGATGTTGCATTCGGGGGAGACGGGCACGTCGAAGTCGGAGGCGGCGGACAGCCGCTCGGCGAAGCGGCGGGCCAGGGTGTACGACTCCGTCACCGCGTCCGCGAACAGGCGCGTGCCCAGCACGCTGAGGCAGGCGTAGAGCTTGAGTGCCATCATCTCCTTGGTGCACTCCATCGTCCGCAAGGCCACGTCGCTCCAGGGGCGCTCCGTGTCGCCGAAGAGGTAGCTGGCCTCCTGGGCGAAGGACTCGAAGGAGCGCGCGCCGTCGCGGAAGAGGACGGCCGTGACGAGCGCGGGCATGAGCAGGCCCTTGTGCGCGTCCCAGACGACGGAGTCGGCGCGGTCGATGCCGCGCGTCTGGTGGCGGTACTCGGAGCTGAGCACGGCGGCGGCGCCATGCGCGGCGTCCACGTGGAACCACAGGCCGTGGCGCTCGCAGAAGTCGGCCACGGGCTCCAGCGGGTCGAACGCGCCGGTGGAGGTGGAGCCGGCGCTGGCGACGACGGCGATGACCTTGCGCCCCGCGCGCGTGGCCGCGTCCAGCGCGGGCTCCAGGCCTTCTGGACGCAGGCGGAAGCGCTCGTCGACGGGGAGGGGCACCACGCCGCCCGCGCCCCAGCCCATGACGCGCGTGGCGCGCGACAGGCAGTAGTGCGACGTCGTCGGCACCAGCACGGCGAGCGGCGGGCCCGCGTGCGCGCCGTCGTTCCACGCGTCATAGCCGGCCTTCGCCTGCCGCGCGGCGAGCAGCGCGGTGAGGTTGCCGAGCGAGCCGCCCGAGGTCAGCACCCCGTCGCTGGACTCCGGCAGGCCCAGGCGCGCCGCCATCCACCTGAGCACGTTGCGCTCCATGGCGGTGGAGACAGGGCCCATCTCGTACACGGCCATGCCGTTGTTGAGCAGCGAGGACACGGCGTCGCACAGCGCGGCCAGCGGCACCGGGGCCGTCACCTGGTGGCCCACGTAGCGCGGGTGGTGCAGGTGGTTGGAGCCGGAGAGCACGCGCGCCACCAGCTCCGAGAAGTCGCCCGTGGGCTCCTCCGGGAAGGACGCGGCGAAGCGGTCCACGTTCACCGCGGGCGCCGCCCACGGCAGCACGGGCAGCCCCTCGCCGCGTTGGGCCTGGCCCAGGTAGTCCGCCAGCGTGTCCACCAGCGTGCGGCCCTCGCGACGGAAGGCCTCGGTGTCATAGGCGGCGGCGATGCGCTCACGAAAGTCGGTCATGGCGGAGCGGGAACCTAGCCGTACCGGGGGGCGGAGTCCTCGGCTGCGAGCGAGGTATCCGAAGTCCCGCTCGCCAATGAACGACCCGCGCGGACGACACGCTCCCGAGCTTCGCGCACCTCCCCGGTCGACCTGCGTGGAGGCAGGCAAGCAAGCTGGCCCGCGCACCCGAAACGCATTATCTCCAGGGGACGGGCACAGCCGATGCGCCCGGCAGGGGAGACACGCCATGGCGGACGCGAAGCAGGTCTCGATTACGTACTGTAATTCCTGAGGCTACAAGCCTCGGGCCGCCCGTGCGGCGGCCGTGCTGAAGGACGAGCTGGAGGTAGAGGCGGAGCTGAAGCCAGGACCGTCGGGCAGCTACGAGGTCCGGGTCGGCGACACGGTCGTCATCCGGACGGCGTCGCCGGCGTTCCCCCCGCACCCGGAGGTCGTCCACGCGGCGGCGCGCGCCCTCGAAGGTTGAGCCGCGCGCACGAGGGCGACCCGGAGCGCAACTCCAGGTCGCCTTCGTCACTTCAGCGCTTGATGAACCTCATCGCCGGCCTGTCGTTCCTGCCCTTGCCCGCGGCCTTCAGGGCCGCCGGGTCCAGGCCGGACAGGTGCAGCGCCGTCGCGTACAGGTGGCCCGCGTCGGAGATGAAGCTGTTGGCGTTCTTCGTCCTGCCCGAAATCAGCAGGCCCGTGTCCGGGTCATAGGCCGGGTCCAGCGTGCCGTCCGGCATCATGGGGATGCCATCCAGAGACACGCTGCCCACGCGGCCGTACTGCGTGTTGCCGCGCACGGTGCCGCCCAGGAAGGCCGCGCTGTTCACCCGCCAGTGCTGGCAGCAGTCCTGGAGCATGATCTCCTCGTACTTCTGCGCGTCCGTCACCCCCGCCTTGGTGAGGATGCCCTCCACGTCGCCCTGAATCGTGCGGCCCATCTCCGAGGCGAGGACGATGGTGGTGAAGTCGTAGTAGCTCTTGCCCGTCGTCCCGTACGGCGTCGACTTGAGCTTCGCCACCAGCGTCTTGAGCGGGTTCCAGAGGTTCTTGCGCATGGTGTCGCGCTGCTCCGTCTGGCCCTTGTTGTTCATGATGGAGCGCCGGTCCCGGTGCGTATCGAACTGGCGCAGGCCCCGGTTCTCGATGAAGAAGCCGATGGACAGCCCCTTCGTCATCATCTCGTACGTCATCAACGCCTGCACGTTGGTGTTGGGCGTCTCCTTCGTGCGGGCGGGGTTGCCGTTGATGGACGAGGAGTCGGTGGCCTCGTCCGCGGCGGTGACGCCGAACTCGGCGCGCAGCGTGGTGTTGGTGAACAGCGTGCGCGGGTCCAGGTTGATGCTGCCGCCGGCCGTCAGCGCGCGGTGAATCTGGAGCGCGGACGAGAAGGCGCGCACCGACTCGCCGTTCTTCTCCGCCAGGAAGCTGGCCTGGAGGTTGTCGGTGAACTGGCGGATGCGCGCGTCGCGCTGGCCCTGCGCCACGTTGCCCAAAGAAGACAGCCTGTCGCGCATCGCGGCCGGCGTCTTGCCGTAGAGCGTGTGGGCGTGCACCGGGCCCAGCTTCTCGTAGTAGCCGGTGCCCTCCGGATAGGAGGGAATGGACAGCTCACCGTCCGACAGCCAGCGGTGCCAGGAGACATGGGGCAACAGGTAGCCGGTGCCGTACGCCTCGCAGAACGCCTGCATCACCGTGCGCTCGTCCGCGTTGCGCTTGCCGGACAGCGACGCGCTGTACTTGCCGTAGTGGTACTCCCACCGGCCGCCGGAGTGGAAGGTGTTGCCGTTGTGGCTGGACACCACCGACATGTCCGGGAACAGCTCCAGGCCGTCCTGCGCCAGGTAGCCGTACTGGATGTTGCCCTGCGTCCGGGGCGGGTCCGACGGCGTGGTGCCGTAGTTCTTCGGACGGTAGCGGTGCTGCGTCCAGGAGGGCACGGGCCGCAGCTCCCCGGCGGGGATGACCCGGATGGAGTCATTGGGCGTGTGGACGGGGTTGAACATCGAGTACCCGTCCCAGCCTCCCTCCTGGAACCAGTAGATGAGGAAGTGCGGGTTGTCGGCCTCGGCGGCGGCGGCCTCGGCGAAGCCCAGCTCCTTCTTCGTCCCGGGCACCCCGAAGGAGCGGAAGAAGCGGAGCCAGTCCAGGGTGCTGATGGCGGCGCCCGCTGCGGCGCCCGCGAGGAATCGGCGGCGGTTCATGGCGGCGGTCCTTTGGGGCGCGGTTACTGGCGCAGGTATTCGGGCGAGGTGGCGAGAGTCTTGAGCACGGCCTTCAGGCTGCCGTGCTGTTCCTGGCTGACGTCCCACAGGCGCTTGTAGATGACGCGCTCGTCCTCCTGGTGCCGCATCTCCCGGCCGAAGAGGAGGGCGAACTGGGCGTTGAGCGTGCGGCGCACGAAGGCTTCCTTCTTCACCGCCTGGGTGGCGAAGGCCTCCATGCCCGAGCCCTTGAAGGCATACGTGCTGGCCAGGTTCCGGTCCGTGTCGTCCAGCGTGACGCCCTGCTCATCCGCCGTGCGGTAGTTGCCCTCGTCGTCCCACTTCAGCCGCTGGTGCGCCAGCGGGGTGAGCGTCTGGTGGCAGGAGAAGCAGATGCTGCTGGGGTCCACCGTGGAGGAGGCCGTGGCCGCGCCGCGCATGTCGAAGACCTCGGCGGGCACCTCGTACATGGTGCCCATGAAGTCCGTCATCACCCGCGCCGCGTAGTTGTAGTGCGGCAGGCCCGGCTTGTTCTTGATGAAGCCCTTCATGGTGAGCACGCCCGTCTTGCCGTGCTGCGAGGGCCGCGTCACCTGCTTGAAGGCCGCGTCCACCGAGTAGTCACCGACGAGCAGCTCTTGCAGCGGCCGCTCCTGGTCGACAAGGAAGGTCCACAGGCGCGCGGGCTCGTCCGTGTCCGCGGTGCCCTCGCTCTCCGTGCGCACGCGCATGCGGCGGAAGTAGTTGGAGCGGAAGTCCGCCGACGCCAGGTAGGCGTCCACCAGGGCCTCCCACGTCTTGGTGCCGCTCTCCAGCGCGGTGAAGTCCGCGGCCGTGGGCGGGTGGCCCAGCAGGTCCTGCGCCAGCTTCACCAGCAGCAGCCGGTCGCGCTCCTTGCCGGAGAGCTTCTCGTAGGAGGGCGGCAGGGTGAAGAGGAAGTCGGGGGCGCGCATCAGGCCCTCGCACAGGCCGCTCCACGCCTTGGTGGCATTGGCTTCGATGTCCATCAGGCTCGTCACCAGCGCGTAGCCGTTGGCGCGCTCCTGCGACGTCGCGGCGCGGTACAGCATCCGCCGGTAGAGGGTGTCCACCTTGGCCTTCGCCGCGTCCGCGCGCGTCGTGCCGGTGGCTGCCTCCGTGGGGCCGTACACCACCAGCGCGTCCACGTGCAGGTTGCGGTCGCAGACGCCCGTCTCGCCGTAGTCGTTGGTGAAGGCCACCGTGAGGATGTGGTCTCCGCCAGCGACGGCCTGCGTGTGCACGAAGTCCGCGTAGGCCGTGTTGTTGGGGACGGTCCACTCCTTCACCAGCACGCCGTCCACCTTGAGCTGCAGGTTCGGCAGGTCCGGGCCGCACAAGTCCCCCTTGGCCTTCACCGTGAAGCGGTAGGTGGCGGACGAGGGGAAGACGTAGGGCTGGAGCGTGGTGAGGGTGCCGGTGGTGTAGAGGTTCCACCCGGTGCTGCCGGACTTGCCGCCCGTGCTCGCGAGAATCTGCGTGCCGGCGGGGATGGTGGTGCCGTCTTTCGCGGCGGCCTCCATCTCGTACGTCTTGGTGGTGGGCGCGGGGATGTCCGTCAGCGGCAGGCCCAGGTCCACGCCCGTGAAGGGCCCCGTCTTCGCGGTGGCGGCCGTGAGGCACACGTCGCGAGACAGGTCATCCAGGCCCAGGAAGAAGTCGGCCGAGGCCACGCGCGCCTCGACGAAGTGGTCCTTGTAGTCCACGCCGCCGAACACGCCCACGTTCTGCGCGAAGCGGTCCACGCCGCCGCGCACCCAGTCGTCGTTGAAGACGGCCTTCACCTTGCCCTTGAGCTGGTCGTAGCTCAGGAAGGGATTGTCATACGTGGCGACGGCCGGGCCGCTGTAGGCCTCCAGCAGCGCCGGAGGAAACTCCTCGTCCGGAGGCGACGAGGGCTGCCGCGTCTCCACCGCCGCCAACTGGCAGGTGAGGCTGGCCACGGCGGCGATCTCCTGCGCGCTCCAGGACGGCTGCGCCCTGGGCATCCGCGCGCTCTCGTCCGTGGTGGCCAGGCGCGACAGCATGGAGCCCGACGCCGGGGTGAGGTAGCCCGCCGCGCGGATGGCGTAGAAGTTCTCCACGCCGTTGAGGCCCACCTTGAAGAGCCGTCCGCTGGTGGGCGCGTGGCAGGAGATACAGCCCGACGTCTCCCGCACCAATGCGGGCTGCACCACCCGGTTGAAGTCGTCGGCGATGCCCGCGAGCGTCACCCCGGCGGGCACGCTCTCCAAGTCACACGGCAGCGAGCCATCCTGCTGGACCGGGGGAGGGGGCGGGTTCGGATTGCCGTAATCCGGCACGCCTTGCATGTCGAGCGTCGCCTCTCCGAGGCAACCGGCGGCGAACGACGCGAGCACTGCCACTGCGAGGCTCCACGGGCGCGCGGGGGTAGCGCTCATGTTGCCCTCCAGGGGGACGGGTGAGGGGTGACCCCATGCTGGCACGACCGTGGGGCGATTGACCAGTCGTCAACATGGCGCATTCCGAGAAAACAGGAAGTTATCGGATTTGCTGGGGCTCCAGTTGCCTGTGCTGGCGAGGAAGCAGGAGGGCGAGGGGTGCTCCCAGGTAGGCGCGGGAAGGCGCAGGTTGGGGGAAGGAGGTGGACGGATGGCCTGGCCCGACACGGCGTCGCCCTATGAGCGGCGCTCCATCATTCGAGGCATGCGCGTGCGCGACGAGGGGGGCACGTTGCTGGGGTACGTGGCGCTGCTGAGCGGCACGCACATCTATGTGCGGCGCTGGCCGTTCAGCCAGAAGTGGGGACAGGTGCCGCTCTCCCGGGTGAGACACGTGACGCCGGGCGCGGTGGAGCTGGAGGGGACGGCGCCCGTGGAGGTGGCGTCCCCGTCGTTGCATGGGGAAATCACCACGCAGACGCTGCCCCTGGCGGACCCGAGCGCGGCGTCGACCTGAGCCGGCCTGGACTTGCGGTTGGGTGCGGCGCGGCGCTCCGAATTGTGATTCAAGGAGGCGCCATGTCGCCCATTGACGAGCTTGCCCAGAAGGTCTCCGCCGCGTTCGCGGACCGGACGAAGCTGAAGGACCCGGACTTCGTGTCCGCCGTGCGCGAGACGGTGGCGCGGCTGGATTCGGGGGAGCTGCGCGTGGCGGAGAAAGGCCCGGAGGGCTGGAAGGTCCACGCCTGGGTGAAGGAGGCCATCCTCCTGTTCTTCGCCGTGTCGGAGATGCAGGTGATGGAGGTGGGGCCCTTCGAGTTCCACGACAAGGTTCCCTTGAAGAAGGGCCTGGCCCAGGCGGGGGTGCGCGTGGTGCCGCCGGGCACGGTGCGCTACGGCGCCTTCGTGGAGCGGGGCGCGGTGGTGATGCCCGGCTACGTCAACATCGGCGCGCGCGTGGGCTCGGGCACCATGGTGGATACGTGGGCCACGGTGGGCAGTTGCGCGCAGGTGGGCAGCGACGTGCACCTGTCCGGGGGCGTGGGGCTGGGGGGCGTGCTGGAGCCGCCCACCGCGTCGCCCGTCATCATCGAGGACCGGGCCTTCCTGGGCAGCCGCTGCATCGTCGTGGAGGGCGTGGTGGTGGAGGAGGAGGCGGTGCTGGGCGCCAACGTGGTGCTCACCGCGTCCACGCAAATCATCGACGTCACCGGCCCCGAGGAGCGCGTCTACAAGGGCCGCGTCCCCGCGCGCAGCGTGGTGATTCCGGGGATGCGGGAGAAGCAGTTCCCGGCGGGCAGGTTCATGGTCCCCTGCGCGCTCATCATCGGCCAGCGGACACAGTCCACGGACAAGAAGACGAGCCTCAACTCGGCCCTGCGCGACTTCGCCGTGCCAGTCTGAGCGCCAGAAATCCGGAGCGGTTGATACTTCCGTAAAGGGAGTGTGACGGGACGGAATGTGACGATGGAGCACCTGGACGACATCCTGGCCGACTGGGCCCTGGGCACGCTGGACTCCCCTGCCTGGGAGGCCGCGGAGCGTCACCTGTCCACGTGCTCGCGCTGCCGGGTCGAGGCCGACCGCCTGTCCATGGCTCGCGAGGGCCTGTCGATGGCGGTGCCGCCCGTCGAGCCGCCCGCCGCCGTGCTGCGGGGGTTGATGGAGCGCATGGAGGGGCCGCGTCGCCTGGAGCGCTTCGCGGACCGGGTGGCCGCGTTCTTCGACTTGTCGAGGGAGCGGACGCTGGCGCTGCTGGAGTCGCTCTCGGATGCGTCGGGGTGGATGCCGGGGCCGGTGGAGGGCTCGGAGCTGCTGCCGGTGGATGCGGGCCCCGCGCGCGAGGGGATGATGGCCGCGGTGCTGCGGCTGAACCCGGGCGCGTATTACCCCAGGCACACGCACCACGGCCGTGAGCAGAACCTGGTGCTGGAGGGCGGGCTGCGCGAGGACGGCGGGCACGAGGTGTGGCCGGGCGAGGAGCTGGAGAAGACGGAGGGCACGGCCCACGGCTTCCGCGCGCTGCAGGGCCCCGCGTGTCTGTGCGCGACGCTGCTGGAGGGCGCGACGGAGTTCGATGAAGAACTCGCCACGCCCGGGTGAGTTGTCATAGCCTGCCAGACATCTGGCGCCCCTACTTCGTCCATGAGTCCCTGATGGCTTGCCTTCAGGGACGGGGCGCCGACTTTTCTTTTCAGGTCGGGAGGGGACATGCCTCAGGTGTTGCGTGAGGTGGTGGGAGCGCTGACGCACGAGGGAGCCGCCGCCTTCGACCTGTCCCAGACGGACCCGCTGACGCACCTGACCTTCACGAAGGGCTCGGCGCTGCTCGAGGAGAGCTTCTACCGGACCCAGGTGGAGGAGATTCGGAGCTACGCGGCGGCGCTGCTCGCGGCGGAGCGTCACGAGCGGGGCTTCGGCTGGAAGTTCGCCGCGTACATGCGCGACCCGGTGAAGGGGAAGGGCAATCGCATCCAGGGGAGTGTCGCGCCGGCCATCCTCGCGGCGGCGGACCCGGAGGGGCCCTTCACGGAGGAGTACACGTTCCGGTGTCTGCGACACCGCGCGGATGACGTGGCGGTGTTCCTCACGCACTTCGACAACCTGGGGCTGGGCGAGGTGCCCGAGGCGGCGCGCAAGGGCATGGCGCGGGCGCTGGCGGGCATGGACCTGTATCAGGTGCTCAAGTACGCGGGCCGCCAGTTCCCGCTGTCACGGCGCCGGAAGAATGGCCAGCGCGCGAGCCTGCGGCTGGTGGATGCGATGGGCGTGGCGAAGGCGCACCTGGATGAGCGCACGCTGAAGCTCTACCGCTACCTGCACGCGCCCACGCGGGAGCGCTCGGCCCTGGCGCAGGGACTGGAGCTGCTGGAGGCGCGCCGCGCGTTCTTCGGCGGCGAGGCGAGCGTGGAGCACTTCGTGAAGGGGCGGCTCTCCACGGAGCAGGCGCTGTCCTTCATGGGGTCGACGCAGGAGACGTGGCGCCGCGTGCTGGACGTGCCGGGGCTGCTGCCGGACCTGGCCTTCAAGGGCTACCTGCGCGCGATGTACCGGGCGGGCCTCCCGCTGGACGTGCTGCTGGCGGAGGCGCGCAAGCGTCGCTTCGCGGGGCTGTGGCCGCACCAGGTGTACATGGGGTGGTTCGCGGCGATGTGGGGCAAGACGCGGCAGGACTCCCAGGGGGAGGACTGCTTCCACGCGGACCCGGAGCCGGCCATCGCGCCTGTCTTCGAGGTCATCCTGGAGAAGGTGTGCGAGGGCCTGTTGCCGGAGGGCAGGAGCCTGGGCCTCGCGGATATCTCCGGCTCCATGTTCGCCACGAAGCTGGGCGGGGCGAAGAGTTCCGCGCACGTGGGGGATGTGGCGGTGGTGCTGGCCTCGGTGATGGCGCGCGAGCTGGGGTACGCGGCGACGTTCTCCGATGACATCTTCGTGGAGGACCTCGCGCCCAGGCAGGGTGTGTTCGAGCTGTCCTCCAGGCTGCGCGGCGGGCAGGGGTGGGGCGGCACGCAGGTGGTGAACGCGGTGATGAACCTCATCGCCCTCTTGCTGAAGAATCCCTCGCGGCCGAGGCCCCGCACGCTCTACTTCTTCTCCGACATGCAGTTCCATCCGCCGGAGGTCCAGAGCGTGGACCCGGCCCTGGTGGAGTCGCTGCGAAAGAAGGGCCTCGAGTTCAACGCGAGCGTGCCGCCGCTCCAGGCTGTGCTCCAGGCGTGGCACCACGTGCTGGGACCGGTGGACGTGGTGCTGTGGAACCTGGGGGCCTACGAGAACGCGCCGTTGCCCTCGCGGGTGCCCAACGTGTTGATGCTCGCGGGCTTCGACGCCAACTCGTTCCGCCACGTGTCCGCGTGGCAGGCGTCAGGCAGCCCGGCGCTTCCGGCGAAGGCCCAGGCGGTGACTCCCGCTGATGCGGGCGGCGTGAAGAACCCGGGCGTGGAGCTCGACTTCATCCGGACGTTCTGACGGCCGCCGGGCTTCGCGGAGCCCGGCTCAGCTTCGGAAGACGGGCAGCCCCTGGCTGATGCGGTCGAAGAGCGCGCCCCGGTCGATTCGTGCCGGCTCGCCGTCGTCTTCGTCGGCCTCGAACACCTCGTCGACGAAGAGGGACTTCAGCGCGGCGGCCACGCCCTCGCCGCGGCCCTGGGCGTACCTGTTGATGTCGAAGCGATGCTCCGCCTCGACCTGGGCGTCGAAGGCGTGGTCGTCCTCGATGACGACCCGGGCCCGGAGGGTGGCCGCGCTCAGCAGGTGGTCGTTGTAGTAGCCGACCACCACATCGCGCGCTTCGATGTCGCCCCCGACGGTGAACTCTCCGCTGGTGTGGAGCGCGTGGCACTTCAAGTCGCCCAGGATGTTCACGAGCGAGTCATTCTCGTTGTCGTGCACCACGCCGTGCACAATGACGGTGCCCGTCACCGCGAATGGCCTCCTGATGTCCAGGTCGCCGTCCACTTCCAGGTCGCCGTGGTGGAAGAAGACGCGCTTGAGCGTCAGCGGGCCCTTCAGGTGGACCTTCCGCTCCGTCACATCGGGCAGCGCGTCGCGGATGGCTCTGAGCTTGTTCAGCGCCTCGCTCGGCTCACCGGAGTTGTACAGGCCCGTGGCCGCTTCCTGCGCCGAGCCCACGGGGTGGTTGTCGGTGTCCTTGAAATAGAGCGTCTCGCCCTTCAGCGCCTTCGTCAGCGCGGCCTCGTCGATGGGGATGGGCGCGAAGGGGTCCGTGCTGTCGTACTGGAAGGGGACGCTCGCCTTGCCGCCCGCGGCCTCCAGCACGCTGAGCACGGCGATGAAACCGGGTCTGTACTGATTGTTCTCCACCCACGTCCGCGGCTTCTTGCGCAGCCCCACGCCCAAGGGCGTGCGGCCCATCCCGTCGAGGGCATTCACGTCGGCGCCGCGCTCAAGCAGCAGCTTCGCGCTGGCCGGAGCGCCCATGGCCGCCGCCCAGTGCAGCGGTGTCTCCCCCGCGTCATCCCGCGCGTCGATGGCCGCGCCCGTGTCGAGGACCTCCCGGTAGAGCACTTCGGAGGTCGAATTGAACGCGCCGCTGTTCCTGTTCTTCACGTCCGAGGGCGCCGTACCTCCCGAGGCGCGCAGCAGGCGGATGATTTCAAGGGCCCGGTCCTCGTTCTCCTGGCTCCTCTCGAAGGGAATGGCGCGCAGCAACGGCGTCTGCTGGTGTTTGTCGCGCGCATTCACATCCGCGCCCGCCTCGATGAGCGCCCGCACCACGTCGACGCTGGGGAGCGGCTCGCGCTTGTGGTTGGGCCCCTGCACGGCGAGGTGCAGGGCCGTCATTCCGTTCGTGTCGCACGCCTTCACGTCCGCGCCCTCGGCCACCGCCTTCTTCACGGCCTCCGCGTTCAGCTCCGTGCTCCAGCGGGTCTTGTCCCTGCACAGTGCGAGCAGGGCCCGGGTCGCGTCACTGTTCGACGTCGCCGACATGTCAGCCTCGGAGGGTTTGAGGGGCGCTGAACGCCTACTTCTTCTGCTTGCGGAAGACGGGCAGCCCCTTGCGGATGCGGTCGAAGAGCGCTCCCTTGTCGAGCTGCGGCCCCTCTTCATCCTCGTCGTCGTCGTCCGACTCCTCTTCATCGTCGGAGTCGTCGTCCGTGGCTTCCTCGTCGCTGGAGTCCTCGTCGTCCAACTCCTCCTCGTCGTCGGAGTCCTCTTCATCATCGGACGCGTCGTCGTCGGAGTCCTCTTCATCGTCGGACGTGTCGTCGGAGTCCTCTTCGTCCGCTTCGTCGTCGGAGTCGACGTCGTCGGAGTCCTCGTCGTCGAGGTCCTCGACGTCGGTATCCTCCTCGTCCAGCTCCTCCTCGTCCGACGCCTCCTCCTCGGGCTTGTCCTCGCCGCCCTCGAACACCTGGTCGACGAAGATGGCGCGGAGGGCGTCGGCCACGCCGTCGCCATGGCCCTGGGAGTAGGTGTCGATGTCGAAGTGGTGCTCGGCCTCGACGGTGGCATCGACGGCGTGTTCATCCTCGATGACGACCTTGGCCCGGATGGTGTCCGCGCTCAGGATGTGGTCGTTGTAGTAGCCGAGCACCACGTCCCGCGCCTCGATGTCGCCCCCGACGCTGAACTCTCCGTCGGTGTAGAGCGCGTGGCACTTCAGGTCGCCCAGGATGTTCACGAGCGAGTCGTTGCCGCAGTCCCGCACCACGCCGTGCACGATGACGTCCCCCGTCACCGCGAAGGGCTTCTGGATATCCAGGTCGCCGTCCACCTCCAGGTCGCCGTGGTGGAAGAAGGCGCGCTTGAGCGTCAGCGGGCCCTTCAGTCTGACTGTCCGCTCCTCCACTTCGAGCACATCACTCACGGCCTCCAGCTTGTCCAACGCATCGTTCGGGTCCCCGAAGCTGTGCAGCCCCGTGGCCAGCTCCTGCGCCGAGCTCACCGCGTGCTGGAAGGAGAGCTTCTTGCCCTCCAGCGCCTTGGTCAGCGCGGCCTCGTCGATGGGGAAGGGCGCGAACGGGTCCGTGCTGTCGTACGGGAAGGGGACGCTCGCCTTGCCTCCGGCGGCCTCCAGCGCCTGGATGGACGCGACGAAGCCCGGCGTGCGCTTGTTGTGGGCCACCCACACCTCTTCCTTGGTGCGCAGCCCCACGCCCAGCGGCGTGCGTCCCATCCCGTCGATGGCATTCACCTCGGCGCCGCGCTCGATGAGCAGCTTCACGAGCTCCGGCTTGCCCACGGCCATCGCGCGGTGAAGCGGTGTCTGTCCCGAGTCGTCCCGCGCGTTGACGGCCGCGCCCGCGTCCAGGACCTCCCGGTAGAGCGCCTCGGACGACAACCTGAACGCGCCACCGCTCCAGTCCTTCACGTCCGAGGGCACCTTGCCGCCCGCGGCGCGCAGCACCCGGATGAGCTCCAGCGCCCGGGCCTCGCTGGCCTTGTCCGGCTCGTAGCTGACGGCGTGTATCAAGGGCGTCTGCTGATGGTGGTCGCGCGCATTCACATCCGCGCCCGCATCGATGAGCGCCCGCGCGACGTCGACGCTGGGGAGCGGCTCGCCCTTCGTGTAGGGCGCCTGCACGGCGAGGTGCAGGGCCGTCATGCCGTACTTGTTGCCGGCATTCACATCAGCGCCTTCGGCTACGGCCTTCTTCACGGCCTCCGCGGTCAGTTCGTTCTTCCAGCGGGCCTTGGACTCGCAGAGCGAGAGCAGGGCCTGGGTCGCGTCACTGTTCGACTTCGCCGACATTTCAGCCTCGGAGGTGGAAAGCGGCGCGAGTGTCCGGGAAGCCCCGTGCACTGTCACCCGCAATCCCGCCGGGTGGGGTTCGTCGAGCGCCGCCCGTCACCCGGAGCATGGGCGAGGCCCCGTGTCATGGGTTTTCCACAAATCGATGCTTTCAAGCCCCTTGTTCTGCCTGCTTGCCGACCCCGTTCGTCGTCACCATGGAGGGGAGACCAGCGGGCAGGGGGGAGGTGGCGCTATGGTGCGTGGCGTATGTCCTCCCAAGACCTCGCCATGAGGCTCGCCCGCACGACGCTCGAGCTGTGCCGTATCTCCAGCCCCATCACCCACGAAGGCCCCATCGCCGACTTCGTCGAGCGCTGGGCGCTCCAACACTTCCCCGCGAGGGAGGTCTTCCGGGTAGGGCACACGTTGCTGCTCGGTCGCCTGGATGACCCTCGTCCCACGGTGGCGCTCATCGGCCATCTGGACACGGTGCCCGCGCATCCCAGTGACGTGGGGCGGGAGCCTCGCATCGAGGGTGAGCGCGTCTTCGGCCTGGGCGCTTCGGACATGAAGGGCGGGCTGGCGGTGATGATGGCGCTGGCGGAGGACCTGCGCCGCGACACGCTGCCCGTGAATCTGGCGTTCCTCTTCTACGAGCGCGAGGAGGGCGCCTATGCGGAGAGCGGTTTGATTCCCCTCTTCGCGAAGCGGCCGGACCTGGCGGGCGTGAAGTTCGGCATCGCGATGGAGCCCACGGACGGCGAGGTGCAGGTGGGCTGCGTCGGCTCCATGCAGGTGACGGTGCGCTTCACCGGCCGCAGCGCGCACTCGGCGAGGCCGTGGCAGGGGGAGAACGCCATCCACAAGGCGGGGCCGTTCCTCACGGAGCTGCTGGCCCGTCAGCGGGTGGAGGTGGATGTCGACGGCTTCCGCTTCTATGAGGTCATCAACGCCACGCTCGCCAAGGGGGGGCGCGCGCGCAACGTCATCCCCGAGGCGTTCGAGCTGAACCTCAACTACCGCTTCGCGCCGGGCAAGAGCATCGAACAGGCGAAGGCGGATGTGCACGTGCTCGTCGCGGGCCGCGCGGAGGTGGAAATCTCGGACGCGTCTCCCAGCGGGCCTGTCGTCGCCGGCAATCCGCTGTTCCAGAAGCTGCTCGCCATCACCGGGCTGCCCGCCGCGTCCAAGCAGGCGTGGACGGACGTGGCCCGCTTCGGCGAGTGGGGCGTAGACGCCATCAACTACGGCCCCGGTGAGACGGCGCAGGCCCATCAGGCCAACGAGAGCGCGCCCATCGCTCCCCTGGCCGTGGCCTACGAGAAGCTGGCCGCGTTCCTCAAGGGCTGACGGGGCGGACTCCGCAAGGCGGGCGCGGGAGGGCTAGAATCCACGGGGCCCGCCATGTCGACGAGTCCTCCCCTGTCCGTGAACACCCCCGCTCGCGCCGCCGAGGCCGTTGCCTCCTGGCGCGGGCTCGCGAGCCGCTGGCGTTGGCCCGCGCTGGTGCTGGCGGGCTACACGGTGCTCGCGCTCCTCTATGGCGCGCAGCTCTTCGTCTACCGCGCGTCGCGAGGCGAGCCCTCCAACACCGGCGAGGCCCTGCTGACGGGCGCCATCGTCTGGTACTGCTGGGCGGTCCTGACGCCCTTCATCCTCGCGGTGGCGCGCCGGGTGGCGGCGACGGGGAAGCCCTGGCCCGTGCAGCTCGTGCTCCATGTCCTGCCGGGTTTGTTCTTCGCGGTGCTGCACCTGGCGCTTGTCGCGGTGTTGAGGCAGTTCGTTCAGGTGCCGAACGGAGGCGGGTGGCCGGCGGCGTGGGCGCACTTCACGTGGATGCTGTCGAAGACGACGGACTTCGACCTGCTCGTCTACCTCTCCGTGGTGGGGCTCGACGCGGCGCTCGGGTATTCGCGGAGGATGCGCGAGGAGGCGGTGCGGGCCTCTACGTTGGAAGCGCAGCTCGCGCAGGCGCAGCTCCACCTCTTGCGCAGCCAGCTCCGTCCCCACTTCCTGTTCAACACGCTGCACGCCATCTCCACGCTGATGCATCGGGACGTGGAGTCGGCGGACCGCATGGTGGGACAGCTCAGCGAGTTGCTGCGCGCGAGCCTGGAGCGGGATGGTCGCCACGAAGTGCCCCTGTCCGAGGAGCTGGAGCTGCTGTCGCCCTACCTCGACATCGAGCGCACCCGCTTCTCGGACCGGCTCCAGGTGGAGGTGGACGTGGCGCCGGAGGTGCGTGACGCCCTGGTGCCTCCGCTGCTGCTCCAGCCCCTGGTCGAGAACGCGATTCGTCACGGCATCGCCCCGCGCCGGGGACCGGGCCGTGTCTGGGTCCGGGTGCATCGGGACGGAGCGCGACTCGCGCTGGAGGTGGGCGACGATGGGGTGGGGCCACCACCGGGAGTCACGGAGCTGAATGAGGGCATCGGCCTGGGGTCCACGCGTGCGCGCCTGGAGCGGCTCCATGGCGCCGAGCAGTCGCTGACGTGGCGGGCCCAGGCGCCGAGTGGCTTCGTCGTCTCTCTCTCGCTTCCTTATCGGAGTGCGCGGACATGACGACGGTGCGCACGCTCATCGTCGATGACGAGCCGCTGAGGTGGCAGGCGCCAGTCGGCCTCGTCGTCTCGCTGCCCTATCGGAGTGCCCGGACATGACGGTGCGCACGCTCATCGTGGATGACGAGCCGCTGGCCCGCGAGCGTCTGCGCATGCTCCTGGCCTCGGAGCCGGACCTGCATCCGGTGGCGGAGTGTGGTGATGGGCAGGATGCCCTGGAGGTGCTGGCTCGGGAGCGGCCCGCGCTGGTCTTCCTGGACGTGGAGATGCCGGAGCGGGATGGCTTCGGCGTACTGGCCGAGGTGTCGCTGGTACCTCCGCCCGTCATCGTCTTCGTGACGGCGTGGCCGCAGCACGCGCTGCGGGCCTTCGATGCCGCCGCCGTGGACTACCTGCTCAAGCCCTTCACGGTGGAGCGCTTCCGTCGCACGCTGGCGCGCGTGCGTGAGCGACTGGCCGCGCCCCCTGGAGACTTGCGCCAGCAGCTCCAGCGGCTGTTCCAGGAGCTGCGCCCGGAACCCGTTCCTGGGAGCGCGGAGCGCCTGGTGGTGAAGACCGGGAGCCGGACGCTGCTGGTGCCCGTGGAGGACCTGGACTGGGTGGAGTCCGCCGGCAACTACGTCACGCTGCACGTCGGCGCGGAGGAGCACCTGTTGCGCGAGACGATGGCGGAGCTGGAGGCGCGGTTGCCGCCGCGACGGTTCGCTCGGGTGCACCGCTCGGCGCTGGTGAATGTGGACCGCATCGTCTCGCTGTCACCCACGCTGTCGGGAGACCACCGGCTGGTGCTGCGCGATGGACAGGAGCTGACGTTGAGCCGCACGTACCGGGCCCGACTGGAGCAGGTGCTCGGCCATCCGTTGTGACGGGTGTCCCTGCTCACTCCTCGTCGACGGTCAGCAGGTCTCCAGGGTCCGGGTCGTACTGGATGAGGTCGCCCGGCGCGCATCCGAGGGCCATGCACAGCTTGGACAGGGTCGAGAACCGGACCCCCTTGACCTTGCCCGAGCGGAACAAGGACAGGTGCGTCTGGCTCACGCCGATCTGCTCGGCGAGCTGCTTCGCCTTCAGGCCCTTCCTGGCGAGCACCTCATCCAGCGTGATTCGAATCGGCATCAGAAGATCTCTTCGAGCTCGCTCTGCAGAGCGAAGGCATGCGTCAGGACGTTGGCGAGGAGCGTCAGCGCGAGGCCGACGGCGCCCAGCACGAGTCCCCCCACGTCATACGCGATGACATAGCCCGGCTCGAAGCCGATGAGGCGCATCAAGCTCGGGACGATGAACACGCCGAGCAACGCGCCCGTGGCGAGCATGACCCCGACGCGACTCAAGGCCCGGGTGAGCGTGGGCGTGTAGAACTCCCCGCGCGCGAACGCCGCCAGCGCCTGGCGAATCCACCACAGCGCCAGCAGGTAGAAGACCTCCGGTATGGCGGCCACGGCCTGTTGCGCCAGCCGCCGCACCGGCTCCGGACCACCGTCCCGATGGAGCGCGAGCGTGACGGCGGAGAACCGCTCCAGCACCAGCAACACCGACAGCAGCGCCACCAGCAACGTCATCACTCGGCGCAGTCGCGCGCTGCGGGTCCGGATTCGCGCCGTCATCGTTTTCGAGGTCATGGCAGGTGGGAGAATTTAAGCTTGACTTAAATAAAACGGCCACTAATTTAATTTAGAGTTAAATTTCTCCGGCCTGAGGACAGGCTCCATGCACTGCATCGAAGTGGGCGGGCTGGTCCATCGCTACGGCGGGGACACCGTGCTGGGAGGCATCGACCTCCAGGTGCCTCGCGGAAGCATCTATGGGTTCCTGGGACCGAATGGCGCCGGGAAGACGACGACGCTTCGGTTGATGCTGGGCCTGCTGCGCAAGCAGCAAGGCTCCATCCGAATCTTCGGAAGAAGCTTCGACGAGCATCGCATCGAGATTCTCCGCAAGGTCGGCGCGCTCATCGAGAGCCCCTCGCTCTACGACCACCTCACGGCCGTCGAGAACCTGGAGCTGTTGCAACGCGTGCATCAATGTCCCCGGGCGCGCATCCAGGAGGTCCTGGCGCTCGTGGACCTGGTGGGCACGGGAGGGAAGACCACCCGCCAGTTCTCGCTGGGCATGAAGCAGCGGCTGAGCATCGCCATCGCGCTCTTGCACAGTCCGGAGTTGCTCATCCTGGATGAGCCCACCAACGGGTTGGACCCGAACGGCATCATCGAGATGCGCGAGCTGCTCAAGCGGCTGAACCGCGAGCACGGCATCACCATCCTGATTTCCAGCCACCTCCTGGCGGAGATTGAAAGGCTGGTGACCGATGTCGGAATCATCAGCCGGGGAACGATGCGGTTCCAGGGCACCATGAGCGAGCTGAAGCAGCGGCGGCACCGTGCGCTCGCCGTTACCGTGCGCACCAGTGATGACGGCAAGGCCCTGAGGCTCCTCACGGAGCAAGGCCTCTCTGTCCGGGCCGAGGAGGGCCAGCTCGTCCTGCCCGGGGCCGCTGATGGAGAGGTCGCCGCTGTGAACCGGTGCCTCGTGAGCAACGGCCTGGATGTCCATGAACTCCACGTGGCCCGGAACGACCTGGAGTCCATCTTCATGGAGCTGATTGAAGGTGTCGCGTGAGCTTCATCCACAGCCTTCAGAGTGAGTGGCTCAAGCAGCGCAAGAGCCTCGCCTCCTGGATGGTGCTGCTGGGGGCGTTCTTCACCCCGGCGGTCATCATCGTGGCCCGGTTGCTTCACCGCGAAGGGTTGCCGGCCCTCTACGCCGCGGACGGCTTCTGGTCCCTGCTCTGGAGGAACTCGTGGGAGTCGGCGGCCATCTTCTTCCTGCCGATGGGCGGAATCCTGGCGACCACGCTGATGACCCAGATTGAGTACAAGAACAACGCCTGGAAGCTGGTCCACGTGTTGCCGCTGAGCCTGGCGACAATCTATTTCTCCAAGCTCGCCATCATCCTGCTGACGCTCGTGCAGTTCTTCCTGCTGTTCAACGTCGGCATCTATCTGTCGGCTGTCATTCCGGCCCTGCTCGTGTCGGGTGTCCCGTATCCGAAAGGCCCGATTCCCTTCACGCGGTTTTTTGGAGAGAACCTGCTGTTCTTCGTGGACTGCCTGCCCATCGTGGCGCTGCAGTACCTCATCAGCTTGCGCTCCCGGAGCTTCCTCGCGCCGATTGGCTTCGGGTTCCTGCTCTGGGTCGGGACGCTGGCCGCGCTGTCCTGGCGGTGGAACTTCCTGATTCCCTACGCCTACACGATGATTGACTACCTGCGGGCCGGGAACAGCAGCAAGGTCGCCACGCCCCTCGTCGACATCCACCTGATGGCCGGCGGGTACTTCCTGCTCTTCACCGTCGCCGGTTACTGGCTCTTTTCGACTCGGAAGGAGAAGGGCTGAGCGTGGCGGACCGAACCCTCACGGAGACGAGGACGGCACCTCCAAGGCATCGAGAATCGCGAGCGCGAGAGGCTTCGCCTCGCGGTTCAGGTTGATGCCGGGCGCAGCGCGAATCCTCGGGATGGACGCGTGGTCCCCAAGCAGAGCCAGGCCCAATGAGGCCAGCGCGTTCTCATTCAGGGAGTTCGTCGTCGCGAAGAACCGCTCATCGAGGACGCGATGCAGGGTGGGAATCACGCCCGGGTCTCCCGCGAGGGCACCCCTGACCGCCGACGCGAGCTGCGCGTACCCATTGAGGGGCCCGCTCTCCTCGCGTCTCGCCGGCTCCCAGTGGGGCACCTGCTCCAGGAGGATGGCGCGAGCGCGCTCGATGAGTCTCTGCTTCTCCTCGGCAGTCATGGTGGCTCCAGAGGCTAGACGCACCCGACTGCCTCCGCGAGGGTTCGTCCTCGCCCGGCCTCGGCTCGTCCCCCGATTCCGCGTCTCATCCCATCCGGGCCCCATCGGCCCGCGCTGTCCCTAGCCTTCCCGTCACCAGGGAGGCCCATCGTCTCCCCACGGAGGACATCATGAGGTCTGTCGTGTGTGTGGGATTGGCTGCGCTCGTCACGGCGTGCGCGGCTGGGAAGTCGGCGCGTGGAAGCGGAGACCCCGTCACCTCGGAGGAGGGGCGTAAGTTCACCGAGGCGGCCGTCACCGTCATGCAGGCCTACGACCTGGAGAGCCGCTTCCAGGAGGCCGCGGCCTTGGGGCGGTTCGCCAGTGAGCGGGCTCGACTCCTGAAGGACCGGGGCGGAGAGGCCCGCCTCCAGGTCGAGCTGGGGCGCGTCCTGTCCCGCCAGCTCCGCCATGAGCCCGGAATGGACGCGGGCGCTGTCCTCGACCTGCTGCGTCGCGCACGTCGGCTCGCGGAGGACTCCGGGGACGCGCGCGCGAGGGTGGCCGCGCTGGATGCCGAGGGCATGTTCCACTACTTCGACAAGCTCCTGTCGGGGAAGGGCGAGTGGGCCCCCATCGTCGCCCTCTTCGAGCAGGCCCGGGCCCTGGCCGAGTCCTCCGGAGACACGCGAGGACACACCGAAGCCCTCTTCCACCTGGGCCTCACCCAACAGTTCCAGGACGACTTCGCGGGCGCGAAGGCGAGCTTCGAGCACTCCCTGGCGCTGGCCCGGACGTCGGGAGACGCGCTGATGCAGTCCTACGGCCTGCGGCACCTGGCGGGACTCGCGGAGGACCGGGGGGAGCTGCACCTGGCCCTGGAGCAGTTCGAGGAGTCGCTGCGCCTGAGGGAGCAGGTGGGCTTTCGGACCGGGCAGCTGTTCGCGCTCGTCACGGTGGCCCTGGTCCGCTCCCGGCTGGAGCCCAAGGGCACCTCCGCGCTGGAGCCCGCGCGCAAGGCGCTGGACCTGGCCCTGGAGCTGAAGGACCCGTCGGGCGAGCGCGAGGCCCGGGCCGCCTTGGGCCGCATCCATCTTCGCCGCGAGGACG
>Ga0126314_10000033_pt1 | contig 94783 bp, 79 predicted proteins | sample Plot105B_FD_92535 | JGI IMG/M metagenome (GOLD analysis project Ga0126314, IMG submission 92535) | Serpentine soil microbial communities from UC McLaughlin Reserve, CA, USA - Plot105B | ecosystem: Environmental > Terrestrial > Soil > Grasslands | place: USA: UC McLaughlin Reserve, Lake County... | reverse complement strand
GAGCAGGCCCACCACCTTGCGCAGCCCCTCGCCGTCGCGGTCCACGCGGTGGCCCCACACCACGGCCTCGCCCTCGGTGGGGCTCAACAGGCCGGTGAGCATGCGCACCGTCGTCGTCTTCCCGGCGCCGTTGGGGCCGAGCAGACCGAACACCTCGCCAGGCCGCACGTGGAAGGTGAGCCCCTCCACGGCGACGCGCTCGCCGAAGCGCTTGCCCAGTCCCCGGACGTCGATGCCACTCAATCGATGGTCACCAGGACGAACTTGTTGTTGATGTCCTTGTCCACCGGGGTGACGACCTTGTCCGCGCCCACCGCGCTGCGCAGCGAGTTGAGCATCTTCTGCTCGGCGAGCACCCACTCGCGACCGGGCCGCGCGACGAGCGTGCGCAGCTTCGCGTTGTAGTCACCGCTGCGGTACTGCTCCACGGTGTTGCTGGAGTAGAGCGTCTCGCCGCGCCAGTTCATCAGGTACGCGACGATGGGCTCGCCCTCCTGGCGCTGCGAGTAGTACCGCCAGAAGAGGTCGCGCTGCGTCCAGTGGTGGGACAGGTCCACCCAGTGGTTCCAGTTGAACCAGAGGGCGAAGCCCGCGGCCAGCACCCAGAAGGTGCCGAACAGCATCACCCGCGCCCGCATCAGCGTGGCCACGACGGCCATGGCCCCCGCCACCGCGAAGACGAAGCCCAGCGCGCCCTTGATGTTGACGGGCTCCGACAGCGAGCGCAGCAGCGAGTCATCCCCCGCGGGGTTCTTGAAACCGCGCACCGCCAGCACCACTCCCGCCAGCGCGAGCACCGCGGCCAGGGCCTGGAGCGACACGCGACCTTCCGTGTTCGGACGCAAGGACTGCCACCCGAGGAAGCCACCCACCACCGCCACCGCCACGCCCACCAGCCCCGTCGCGGACACCTTCGCGCCGGACGCCACCGCGGTCAGCGTGGCCACGCCCGCCAGCAGCATGAGCAGCGCCACCGCGCGTGAGCCCGGCGTCACCTTCTCTCGCGACTTGGGCGAGAAGGCCTCGAACGACAGGTAGACGCCGAAGGCGAGCAGCACCAGCGTGACGAGGTCGCCGGTCCACAGCGCGCGAGAGAAGAACGCGATGGGCTTGGTGACCAGGTCCTGCGGATAGGGCCGGTCGTAGTTGTAGACGAACAGGTCGGTGAAGTTCTTCGGGTTCTCCGCCAGGTCCTTGCCGACGAGCACGAAGAGGACCAGGCCGAAGATGAGGCTCACCGCATGGGCGGAGATGCCCTCCTCCCACAACCGGTCGATGAACAGCGCGATGAGGACCGCGAGGCCGGGCAGGACGGGGAAGACGTAGTGGTGGAACTTGGTGGCGCTGGAGGCCAGGAGCCAGAAGGAGAAGGCCACCCACACCACGGCGATGATGGCCAGGTGGTCCGCCTTCTTCTCCGAGCGCAGCTTCAGCTTCGCGACGATGGCGAAGGCGCCGGGCAGCAGGGCCACCCAGGGGAAGATGCCGAAGCCGCCCTGCTCGATGAAGTAGATGAACGTGCCACCCGGCGTGGTGGTGTGCACGCCCGCGGTGAGGCGGTTCAGGTGGTCGTGGACGAAGAAGCGGTACCAGAAGAGCTTGCCCTCGTCGTCCACGCTCTTGAAGAGGGACATCACCACGTACCAGGGCGCGGCCACCGCGAAGAAGACGAGGATGCCCGTGCCCAGGTGCATCTTGTGCATCTGAGCCCACAGCACCGGCATGGGCTGGCGGCCCTCGCGCACGTCCTTGCGGAAGCCTCCGTCCGTCAGCCAGCGCAGGTGCGCATCCAGGCTCGGCCCATCCCAGGGCATGACGGCCAGGCCCGCGTAGATGACGAGGATGACGGCGGGAAGGCCCACGCCCAGCAGGCCCTTGGCCAGCGTGGACAGGCCCGCGAAGAAATAGAAGCCGTACCACCAGGCGGCGCGGTGCTTCGTCGTGTCATCCAACTGGCCGATGAGCGCGCACGCCATCGCGCAGACGAACGTGGTGACGAAGGGCGTATCAGTCACCGTCTGCCGGGTGAGCAGGAAGTACAGCGGCATGGTGGCCAGCACGAAGCCGGTGGCCAGGCCCGCGCGGCGGTTCACCACGCGCGACACGGCCAGCGACAGGAGCGTCACGGCGGTGATGCTCAGCGCCACGAAGGGCACGCGCATGCCCCACTCGGTGTACAGCCCGAGCTGGCCTCCCGAGCGCACCGTACCCACCACCTGCATGCCCAGCGCCTGCATCCACATGGTCAGCGGCGGCTTGGAGAAGAACCACGCGTTCTCCCAGAAGGGATACAGGTAGTCGCGGCGGACAATCATCATCCGCGCCACTTCGCCGTAGTGGGTCTCCCAGCAGTCCCAGAGCCCCACCGCGCCCAGGTAGGGGAGGAAGAGCAGCCCCGCGAAGAAGGCCGTGGACAACACCGTCCGAGTCGTCGCGGAGAGCGCGAGCCACCGCTGCATCCACCGCGCGGAGAAGGTCTCCTTGCCGAGAATGGCCTCGGCGAAGGTCTGCTCTCGCTGCTGCTCCTGCTGTTCGCCGTCGCTCGCCACGGGTGAAGGGCTCCTTGAGTCGTTTCGGGCGGTTGCCTGCGCACCACGGGCAGGACGCGGCCTTATATCCCCGCCACCCCCGCCGGTCGACCTCCTCTGGAGGCACAGCGTGAGGCAGCGTGCGCGCCATTGTGCAGGAGCCTGCACGGAGGTGGGAGGCCCACATGCAGAGAGCCCGCTGGGGAAGCGGGGGCACGGGCCTTGTATTGCCCGCCCCCGTCCAGTTCCGGAGGCTCCATGCTCGTATCAGCGGTGACGTTGGGTTGTGCCCTGCTCCTGGGGCAGGTCGAGGGAGGTCCGCCCGCTGAGGTCGCCCCCGTTGAGGTCGCCCGCGTCGAGGTCGCCCCTCCCCTCCTTCAGCCACCCGCGGTGCCGCAGCCCTTCCAGGACGCGGAGCGCCCCGTGTTGTGCCTCACGTTGCCGCCCACGCCGGCCGTGCCCTCGGGTTTGTGGCGCGCGCAGTGCGACTTCGAGCAACGGAGGTGTCTCGTCACTCCGGGCCACGAACTGGATGCCGACGGGCAGGAGACGGAGCGCTTCCTGGAGCGGGTCCGCGCCTGCGTCCCGGAGGAGGTCGCGCCCGTCCCGAACGCGGAGCTGCTCACGTATCGGCTGGAGCCGTCCATCGCCGACGCGCCGCCGGGCTGGTACCGCGATGAGCGCGGCCGGGTGATGCAGTTCAACTTCGACTTGCACCGGCGCGTCTGGTTGGGCGGCGCGTGGAGCCCGCTGTGGCCCGGTGACGAGGCGCGAGAGGACCGCGTGCGCCTGGACTTCGGAATCGCGCTGGAGGTGGCCGAGCGCAAGCGGCTGCACCGGCTGCACTTCCTGGAGACGGAGCTCTCGCTCGGAGAGCCCTCCATCGACTTCACGATGCTGCGCTACGACTTCAGCGTCGAGCGCGACGAGCCGCTCTTCCGGGTAACGACCTTCTTCGGCGAGCCGCGACGCCACGACATCAGCATCAACCTGGGCGTGTGGCTGGAGGCGCTGCATGTGGAGGACCTGGAGCGCGGAGAGGTTCGAGGTGGATTCCTCACCTGGGGCACCCTGCACGCCACCCTGGACCTGTGGCACTCACGCGACATGGTGTCGTACGTACGCGTGCGCGCGGGCCCCTCGGCGGAGCGCGACTACGAGAACGGCGTCACCACGTTGGTGCCCGGCGCGGCGCTCGAAGGCAACCTGACGCTGGACAGGGATGGGTTCCACCACCTGCGCTTCGGCGTGGAGGCGGAGAAGGTGCTCCTGTCGCGCGCGGTGGAGGGCCGTCCGCTCAGGCCTGAGCGACTCAGGCTCTCCGCGGGCTACGAGCTCATCCTGCTCGCCATCAACGACCAGCCGCTGAGCCTGGTCGCGGATGCGCGCGGGACGTGGCGCAATGACCTCGCCTTCCTGCCGGAGCGCTGGGAGTGGTCCGCCTCCGCGGGCCTGCGCTTCTCGCTGTGGGCCCCCGCCCGCCGCTCCGCGCCGATGGCTGAAAAGGCCCGGGATTGACCGTGCTCGCGCTTGGACTCGCATTGCTCCTGGCCTCTGCGCCAGGCGCGGGCCCTCCGTCTTCGGACCCGTGTCTCCCCACGGATGCAGCGGGCGAGCAGTTCCCCATCTGCTTCGACCCGGGAGACGGATGGGTGGTGGGCTCGGGCGCGACGGTGCGCGACGGCGTGGGGGGACTGACGCTGCACTCGAGCGTGCGCATCCGCACCGGGCGCACCAGCCGCAGCAAGGGCACGCCCTGGTTCAACAACCATCGCCTCCTCGGCGTGGACCTCTGGGATGGAGAGCGGCGCGGCTGGGGTTTCACCGCCTATGACGGACTGCTGCGTCGCCACCTGGAGGAGGGCTTCATCCTGATTCCCACCGCGCGTCCGGTACGCATCCCCTTCCCGTTCGATGTGACAGTGGCGCTGCGCGCGGCGAGCCTGGAGCGGCGCGAGTGGGAAGGCTCGGGGTGGACCTTGGAGACAGGACGCATGGGGCTCCTCATCGACCCGCTGCGCTCGGAGACAGGGCGCGCCTGGCTCGGCTTCGGCCCGGTGGCGAGCCACACGCTGCGCCGAGCGGGAGACACCACCGAGCATGCGCTGTCGCCCTTCACCTCGCTGATGTTCGACCTGGGTCTGGAGAGCGATGATGGACTGTGGGCCCTGCGGGCGTCGGGACTCGCGGGGTGGACCTTCGGGCTCGAGGGCGGCACGGACTTCCGCGCCCGCGCCGACGCCTCGCTGGAGCGCGTGTTCCTCGCCGTGGCAGACCAGCCCGTGGCGCTGCGACTCTCCGGAGGCTACGTCCTGGGTGACGCGGGCCTCATGCGCCGTGACGAGTGGACGCTCGGCGTGGGCTTGGTGGTGCGGGCCTTCAGCGCGCGATGGTGAGTCCGCCGTGCCCCAAGCCCCGGGCTCCAGGCTTGGAGGTTTCCTGATATCGAGGCACCGTCAGCCGGGGCACTCCAGGGCGTCGCTGGGGAGCCCTGGCCCTCGCCGGTGGCGAGGAAGGAGGTGTCGTCATGGAGAGAAAGCTCGTCTCGATTCAGCGCATCGACCACCTGGAGGACATCCCCGGAGCCGACAACATCCTGAAGGCACGGGTGATGGGCTGGGACGTGGTGGTGAAGAAGGGCGAGTTCGCCCCCGGTGACGCATGCGTCTTCTTCGAAATCGACAGTCAGCTTCCCGAGGGCGCGCCCTGGGCGGAGTTCCTCCGGGCCCGGAGCTTTCGCGTGAAGACCGCGCGCCTGCGGGGCGTGCTGTCCCAGGGACTCGCGCTGCCCACGTCCATCCTGGAGGGAGCGGTGCCTCCCGAGGGCACGGACGTGCGCGACAGCCTGGGCGTCGTGAAGTACGAGCCGGCGCCGCCCGAGGGCAGCGACGTGGCCGGGCCCTTCCCGGGTGAAGTGCCGAAGACGGATGAAATCCGCCTGCAGTCGGCGCTCGCCGTACTGGACGAGCTTCGGGGCCACGACTTCTTCGTGACGACGAAACTGGACGGCACCTCCGCGACGTTCTTCAGGCCGCTCGAAGGCTCGCTGGTGGCGTGCTCCCGGAACTGGTCGCTGCGACCCGGAACGAGCCGGGTGTGGACCGTGGCGAAGCGGTACTCGCTGGACACCGCGCTGCCTCCGGGCTTCGCCATCCAGGGGGAGCTGTGCGGCCCCGGCATCCAGAAGAACCGCCTGGGACTCACCGAGATGGACCTGTTCGTGTTCAGCGTCCACGACACCCGGACGGGCCAGTTCCTGGGCCACGAGGACTTCATCGCGTTCTGCGCGAAGCATGGGCTGCGCACGGTACCGGTGGAGCACGTCGTCACGGGCGAGGCCGCGCGGACGTTCGACCACGGCCTGGAGCACTACCTGAAGCTCGCGCAGGGGCTCTACCCGGGCACGAAGAACCGCAAGGAGGGCATCGTCATCCGGCCCCTCGTCGAGCGGCACTCGCCCACGCTGAGCGGCAGGCTGTCGTTCAAGGTCATCAACAACGACTTCCTCCTCAAGGACGAGGACTGAAGTCGGGCGGGCCCGCCTCGAGCCCGCTGATTCAAGAGCGAGGCCTCGGAGCCAACGCGTCAGCGCGGCGTTGGCCCCGAGGTCTCCCGGTGCACGGAGGACGGAGACGTCTCCAGCACCGTCCTCAACGCGGCCTCGGCGGCCCGCAGGCGCGCATCCTGCGGGTCCACTCGGCGCGCTTCTTCCAGTCGCTCCAGCGCTCGGGGCAGCGCGCCCCGAGACAGCTCACACCTCACGCCCGCCTCCAGCGCCCCCGTGTCCGAAGGACCGTAGACCTGGGCCTCGTCCGCCGCGTGACACCCCTCCTCCACGCGACCGGCGTCGAGCAGCGCGCGCGCCAGCTCCACCCGAGCGCCCACGTGCGCGGGAGACAGGCGCACCGCCTCCGTCAGCGGCGTGACAGCCTCTCGCGACAACCCCAGCCGGCGCAGCACCGCGCCCAGCTCCCGCTGCGGCCCGGGGGCGCCGGGCGACAACAACGCCCGCCCTCGCGCCTCGCGCAACACGGAGGGCTCGTCGAACCGCAGCTCCGCCACCATCCGCCCCACGATGTCCTGGTACGCGGGCCACCGCGTGGGCCACGTGAAGACGAGGCGGTAGACCCACTCTCCCCGAGGCACGAAGAAGGCGAGCAGATGGCGCCCTCCATCGGGCCCCTCCAACTGCGCGCGCAGCCGCTGCGCGACACGCCCGCCCACCAGCGTTCGCGAGGGCCCCTGCACCGACAGCGTCCGGCCCTCGGGCCCGGGCACGCCGAGCGGCAGCGTCTCATCATGGAAGTGGCGCGCGTGCGACAGGCCATCCACCGCCTCGCCCGCCTCGATGGCCTCGGCGGAGAACGTGGCGCGCCCCAGTCCCGGCAGGCCGTTGGAGAACGTGCGGCGCCCCTGCCCGTCCACTTCGCTCCGCCAGCCTTCGGGCATCGCCACCGCGATGCCAAAGCCGTCATCCCGTTCGACGCGCCAGCCGGAGCGCTCCATCACCACCAGCCCCGCCACGAGCAGCGCCGCCCCCACTCCCACCAACGCACGCGCCACACCCGCTCGCCCGGCACGCTCCGCTTCGCGCGGCTCCAGGAACGCTCCCGCCAGCAACCCCGTCACCAGTCCACCCAGGTGCCCGGCGTTGTCCACGCCCACGGAGGTCCAGCCCAACCAGAGGAACACGAGCACCGTTGGAATCGCGCTCTCTCCGGATAACCACCGCACACGGAAGCCCGTGCGAGAACGGTGACGCCGGCCCAACACGAGCAACGCGCCCATGCATCCATAGACGAGCCCGGAGGCGCCCACGCTCACCGCGCCAGACCAGGCAAGCGAGCTCGCCATCGTGGTCAGCGCGGTGGAGATCAGCAGCGCGACATAATCGCGGCGTCGGCAGGCCCGCTCCAGTGCCGTGCCCGCCGCCACCAGCACGGTGACGTTGAGCGCCAGATGCAGGGTGTCCCGGTGCAGCAGGTTGGCCGACAAGAGCCGCCAGACCTGGCCCGCCTCCAGCACCAGCGGGCCTGCCTTGGCGCCCCAGCGCACCAGCGCATCCACGTCGACAGGACCCAGGGCGACGAGGACCCCGTGGACAGCCACCAGAAGGCCCGCGAGGGCCACGGTGACCCAGGGAAATGCACGAGCGCTCCCTTGGTCGGCCGATTGACCGATGGACAACAACCCCGGCTCCCCGCCCTCCTGGGGAGAAAGCCCTGTCATTTGAGGGGGATGCATGACTTGTGCGTTGAAAGGCCGTTCTGCTATGACTGTACGCGGATCGGACCCGTGCTGAAGCTCATCATCGAAGACGACGAGGGGCGCAAGACCGTTGTTCCCTTCGTGCGCGACGAGATCACCATCGGACGTCAGGAGGGAAACACCATCCGCCTGACCGAACGTAACGTGTCTCGACGTCACGCACGACTGGTGCGGTTGAACGGCCATGTCGTGGTGGAGGACCTGGGTAGCTATAACGGCACCCGGATCAACGGCGAGCGTATCGCGGGTCAGTCGCCCCTCAGTGAGGGCGACCTGATCCAGATCGGCGACTACGACCTGGCTCTCCAGGCCGAAGGCGCCGCCAATGCCGTAGGCCCCATCACCACCAAGGTACCTACACGCCGGCAGGAGGCCGAGCCCGAGGAGCCTGACCGCTCGGAGAGCGAGGAGGAGGCACCTGGAGACGGCGACGAGCACGACCACACGCCCCCGTCCCAAGCCTCCGCGGACAAGCGCCGCAACTCGACCTCCATCATCCGGTTGGATCATGTGGAGGCCGACCGGCCCCGGAAGCTGGAGGACATCGATAGCAAGGATGCGCCCCGGCTGATGGTGCTGACCCCGGACGAGCTGCGGGGTCAGGAGTTCGCGTGCATCCGGACGGAGCTGCGGATCGGGCGTACGGACGACAACGACATCACGTTGGACCATCGCTCGCTGTCGCGGACCCACGCCAAGCTGGTGCGTGAGGCGACGGGTGAGTGGCGCGTCATCGACATGCAGTCCGCCAATGGGATGACGGTCAACGGCGAGAGCTACGCCCAGGCCACCCTGAACAGCGGGGACATCGTCGAGCTGGGCCACGTGAAGCTGCGCTTCATTGCCGCGGGGGATGCTGGCGACGGCGACGACTCTGACGCACCGGCCAGCGAAGGCGGCATGTCGAAGATGCCGCTGGTGGCCGGGCTCATCGCCCTGCTGCTGGGTGGTGGTGGCGTCGCGTTCTGGATGTCCAAGCAGCAGGGACTGGGCACCGTTACGCCGAATCCTCCGACGGATCCGGTGGCCATTCAGCAGCCCCCGCCCGAGAATCCGCCCGCGCCGCCCGTGCAGCCGCCTGAGGACAACAAGGTTCCGACGACGGCTCAGACCGGGACGCCTGAGGTTCCCGGGACCGAGACGCCTCCTTCGAAGCCGCCCGAGCCTCCGAAGCCGACCTTCGAGCAGCACATGGCTGCCGCCGAGGCGGCGTTCAAGGCCCAAGATCTCGATGCGGCCACAGCCGCGCTGGAGCAGACCCGCGACGCTGCCGGAAATCTCCCTCCCAAGGCGCAGAAGCTCCTGGACATCGTGACCGCCGAAGATGCCGTCGAAGGCCACCTCAAAGAGGCCAAGGATGCTCTGGACTCCGGCAAGCCCGAGGGTGCGGTGGCACCACTCGAAGCGAGCGCGAAGACCAAGCTCTATGCGGAGAGGCATGCGTCGCTGACGCGTCAGCTCAACGCGAAGCTGAAGGAAATCGAGGACGCGAAGACGGCAGCGAAGCCTCCTCCAGAAGTGGTACAGACTTCTGCCAAGGAAGCTGCTGCGGCGGCGGCCGCCGCCGAGCTCGATTCGCAGACCACCGAGCGCATCATCGAAGCTCGCGGACTGATTAAAATTCAGAAATACCAGGAAGCCCTGGCGGTTGCCGAGAAGTGCGCGAGTGCAGACCCGAAGAACGCCGAGTGCCAACTCGTGTTGGGCGTCGCCAAAGCGCGGCTCGATCGGGTTGACGAAGGGGCGAAGCACTACCGGAAGTTCCTGAACCTGGCCCCGCCTGATCACCCTTCTCGTAAGGGCGTTCAAGACCTCTTGGACCAGTACGAAGGCGCGAAGAGGAAGAACCAGGGAGGCTGAACCATCCCCCATCGGCTGTGCGTGCTCGCCCCCCTCCCCGAGCCCCAGCTCGACGAAGTTCACCTGCAGCGAGGAGACGCTGTGCAGATTCGCATCCTGGTGGTTGATGACGAGCAGGACAACTGCGACTACCTCAAGCTGGTGCTGACCCGCGAAGGCTACGAGGTCGTGACCACGACGGACCCCACCCAGACGGTGGAGATCCTCCGCGGTTCCGACTTCCACCTCGTCATCCTCGACATGATGATGCCGCAGATGTCGGGGACCGAGGTGCTGGAGCTGATCCGCAAGTACGATACGGACGTTGCCGTCATCGTCGCCACCGCGTACCCCACGGTGGACACGGCGGTCGCTTCGCTCAAGGCCCAGGCTTCCGACTACGTCAAGAAGCCCATGGAGCCGGAGCAGTTCATCACCGCGGTCCGCAACGCCCTCCAGAAGAAGGGCTTGTCCCAGGACCCGGAGGCGGACCTGCACCGCGCCATCGGTCGCACCATCCGCGACGCGCGCAAGACGCAAGAGCTCACCCTCAAGCAGCTCGCGCGACGCACCGGCTTGTCCGTGTCACTGCTGTCCCAGATTGAACGCGCGGAGTCCTCCGCGTCCATCTCGTCGCTCTACAAGATTGCCTCGGCGCTGCAGCTGCGCATGGGCGAGCTGTTCGGCGACACCTGAAGCCCCGACACCGCCTCGCCGGCCGCGTGACTAGCGGCCGGTGAAGCGGGGCGGACGCTTCTCCAGGAAGGCCGCACGCCCTTCCTTCGCATCCTCGCTACCAAACGCCGTCGCCCGAAGCGATCTGAGCCTCACCTGCTCCGCGTCACCCAGTGGCGCCCGCGACAGCAACCCGAACGATTCCTTCATCCCCGCCACCGCGCCAGGCGCATGCCCCGCCAGCGTCGCGCACAGCGCGAAGGCCCGCGTCTCCGCGTCCTCCTCGCACACGTCGAGCAGTCCCCAGTCCAGCGCCTCACGCGCCTCCAGCTTGCGCGCCGTGAGGAAGAGCTGCTTCGCCCGGGACAGCCCTACCAGCCGCGTCGCCCGAGCCAGACCTTCCGGCGAGTAGACGATGCCCAGCTTCGCCGGGGGCATCAGGAAGACGGTGTCCGGCGCGCCCACCCGGAAGTCGCATGAGGCCGCTAAATCGAAGCCCGCGCCCACCGCCGCGCCCTGCACCAACGCCACACTGGGCACCGGGTGGTGCTCCAGCTTGAGCAGGCACTCCACCAGCGCGTCATCCGGCAGGCGCCCGTCCGCACCCGGTGGCCCCAGGCGCGTCAAGTCATAGCCCGCGCAGAAGGTGCCGCCCGCGCCCCGCACCAGCAGCACTCGCACGTGCGCGGCGGGCTCCAGCGCCGCGTCCAACCGGGCCAGCATCGCGTCATTCAGCGCGTTGCGCCGGGCCGGGTTGGACAGCGTCAACACCCGTACGCCGCCCTCGCGGTCCTCCACCTCCACCGAGGGCTCCACCACGACTAGCCGAGCACCACGAGGACATCACCCTCGTTGACGGACTGAGCCTCCTTGCACCGAATCTCCTTCACGGTGCCGGCCTCGGTCGTCTCCACCGGCATCTCCATCTTCATGGACTCGAGGATGACCAGCGTGTCGCCCTCTTTGACTTGCTGGCCGACCTGCACCTCGATCTTCCACACGGTGCCAGTGATATGCGCCGCAACGTCCGCCATGAGTCCGTTCCTCCGCAGGGGTGTGATGAAGCAGGAGCCTGCCACTACGCCGGCTTGGCGTGATGCTCCAGGAAATGCGTATCCAGCTCGCCGGCCTTGAAGGCCGCATCCTGAACGATTCGCAGGTGGAGCGGGATGTTCGTCTTGATGCCTTCGATGCGGAACGACTGGAGCGCCGTCACCGAGCGCTCAATCGCCTCCGCGCGCGTGGCGCCAGAGATGATGAGCTTGGCGATGAGCGGGTCGTAGTTCGGCGTGACGGTGTTGCCCTCGGCATAGCCGGCGTCCAGCCGCACGCCCTCGCCCGTGGGGGGCTGGAACACCTTCAGCGGCCCGGGCGACGGGAAGAACTTCACCGGGTCCTCCGCGTAGATGCGGAACTCCAGCGCCGCCCCGCGCCGCACCACGTCCTCCTGCTTCACCGTGAGGTGCTCGCCCGCGGCGATGCGCAGCTGCCAGCCGATGAGGTCCAGCCCCGTGGTCAGCTCCGTCACCGGGTGCTCCACCTGGAGCCGCGCGTTCATCTCGATGAAGTAGACCTGTCCGTCCGAGTACAGGAACTCCACCGTGCCCGCGTTCGCGTAGCCGAACGTCTTCGCCGCCGTGACGGCCGCCGTGAAGAGCTTCTGGGACAGCTCCGCGTTCTTCCCGTCCGCGAACAGCACGGACGGCGCCTCCTCCACCACCTTCTGGTGGCGCCGCTGGATGGAGCACTCGCGCTCCAGGCAGTGGATGAGGTGGCCGTGGTGGTCCCCCAGAATCTGCACCTCGATGTGGCGAGGCGCCGGGAAGTAGCGCTCCAGGTACACGCCCTCACGGCCGAAGGCGGACTTCGCCCGGTCCGTGCACTGGCGGAACACCTTCTCCAGCTCCGTGGGGTTGTTCGCCGCCGCCATGCCGATGCCGCCGCCGCCGCCCGCGGCCTTGCACAACACCGGGTAGCCGATGCGCTCCGCCTCGGCCAGCGCGGAGGCCACGTCCGGCACCAGGCCCTCGCTGCCGGGCACCACCGGGACGCCCGCCGCGGACACCAGCTTGCGCGCCTGGCTCTTGTCCTTCATCCGCGCCATCGCCTCCGGCGGCGGACCCACGAAGATGAGCCCCGCGTCCTTGCACGCCTGGGCGAAGTCTCCGTTTTCGGACAGAAACCCGTAGCCGGGGTGCACGGCCTGGGCGCCCGTCTTCTTCGCGGCCTCCAGAATCGCCGGGATGCTCAGGTAGCTGTCCTTCGCCGGAGCGGGGCCGATGCGCACGGCCTCGTCCGCTTCCTTCACGAACGGCAGCTCCGCGTCCGGGTCCGAGTACACGGCGACCGTCTTGAGCCCCATCTGCCGGGCCGCGGCGCCAATCCGACGCGCGATTTCACCCCGGTTGGCGATGAGCAACTTCTGGAACATGGCGCATGCCCTCGTGTGCGGAAGGGCGGCGAACCTAACCCCCGCCCCCCTCCCTGACAAGGGCGCGAGCAGGCGTGCAACAGGTCCCTACAGTCCAGTAAATTTGCGGCTCTACAAAGGCATGACGTACCTTGCCACACCGTGAAGCCCACCTCTTCCTCAGGCACCGGCGTTGGCGTGGTCGACCTCCATGGCGCTCGCCGCGCGCGTCGGTTGGACCTCTACCGGACCCGCCAGTCGGACCGCGTCCGCACCGTCCGCAGCACGCTCGAAGCCCTCACGCAGAGCGGCACGCTGTTCACCCAGGAAGGCACGCGCCGAGGGCTGTCGCTCCTCAAGGCGCTTCAGCTGCTGCAGCGCGCCAGTGCCCGGCTGGAGGAGCTGGCCGGTGGCGGCGTGATTCCGGCGCCCCGCAAGCAGGAGCGCATCGACGCGCTGTACGAGGAGTTGGACACGCTCTTCACCCGCGCGGACAAGCTGGCCGGCCGCGACGAAGCCAGCGTGGCGCGGCTGCCCGCCCGCTGAAGCAGCCCTCGCCGCCCCGCTGCTGCTACGGGAGCTCGGTCTGCCCCTGGCGGCGCAGGAAGGTGGGGATGTCGAACTGGTCCTCGTCCAACGGGAGCGCGGAGTCCTTCACCACGGCCGTCCGGTTGCTGACGGACTTGCTGTTGTCCACCGTCGACATCGGACGGGAGGCACCGCTCTTCGCGGGGACCAGGCTGGCCACTTCCTCGCGCGCGTTGTGGCTGTGGATGAGCACCGACTGCTGCGCGGGCCTGGCCAGGGGCACCTGAACCGCCGGCGTCACCGTGCGCACCTTGGGCGCGTCGCGGTGCACGAAGCCCGTGGCGATGATGGTGATCTTCACCTCATCCTGAATGTTGTCGTCGATGAGCGAGCCGAAGATGATCTCCGCCTCGCTGTCCGCCGCGTCGTGGACCAGGGTCAACGCCTCGTTGACCTCCTGGAGCGTCATGTCCCGGCCACCGGTGATGTTGATGAGCAGGCCCGTGGCGCCGTCGATGGAGACGTCCTCCAGCAGCGGGCTGGAGATGGCCTGCTGCATGGCGGTGAGCGCGCGCTTGTCGCCGGACGAGTGGCCCGTGCCCATGAGCGCCAGGCCCTTGTCGCTCATGATGGTCTTCACGTCGGCGAAGTCGACGTTGATGTAGCCGTGGTACTGGATGAGGTCGCTGATGCCCTGCACGGCATTCAGCAGCACCTCGTCGGCGCGCTTGAAGGTCTCCAGCAGCGGCATCGGCTCGTTGGAGAGCGACAGCAGGCGCTGGTTCGGAATGGTGATGAGCGTGTCCACCGCGGCCTTGAGCTCGACGATGCCCTGCTCGGCCTGCTTGCGGCGCTTGTTGCCCTCGAAGAGGAAGGGCTTGGTGACGACGCCCACCGTGAGGCACCCCAGGCTCTTGGCGATGTCGGCGATGATGGGCGCCGCGCCCGTGCCGGTGCCGCCGCCCATGCCCGCCGTGACGAAGACCATATCGGCGCCCTCGAGCACCGCGGCAATCTGGTCTCTCGACTCAAGCGCGGCCTCGCGACCCATCTCCGGGTTGGCGCCGGCGCCCAGGCCCTTGGTCAGCGTCTGGCCCAGTTGCAGCCGCGTGGGCGCCTTGCTGGCGGCCAGCGCCTGGATATCGGTGTTGGCCGCGATGAAGTCCACGCGGTCCAGCTTGGACAGAATCATCGTGTTGACCGCGTTGCAGCCGGCCCCACCCGCCCCGACGACCCGAATCTTGGCGGCCTGCTTGTTCTGATCGAACTGGTCCATGGCGGTCCTTTCGGCAGGCGTCGCGCGGTGCAGCGCGCAAGCCTCCAACCTCCGCAATCATCAGCAAGTCCGGATCTTTGGCAAGTATTCCGCTACGCACATGTAGCGGGATGGCACGGCGCCGAGTCCTGACGCGGACTTACGCAGCAGCCCCGAAAGCAAGCAGCGCGGCGTGGCGGGTCCACTTCGCCCCTTGACTCGCGCCGGACGGCGCACCCTGGCAGGTCTCCCCGCGTCGCCGCCACCCCTTTCCCCCCTGTTCCACGACACACGTGGAAGGTCTTCACGGAGCGTCACGCGCCTCCGACTCCCGGTGGCGGACGGCCCTCGCGCGAAAAACCGAGGGTGGCTCCGTTTTCCGGAACCACCCTCGGTGTCAACGACTTCGGCTGTCAGCCCCGGGGCACCACGGTGGGCGCCCAGGGCGGCGCGGCGACATCAGGGGGCCACGCGCTCCACTTCCACCTTGCCGATGCGGACGATGTTGAACTCCACGCGGCGGTTGTTCTCGCGGCCCTTCGCCGTCTTGTTGCTGTCGACGGGCTTCGTCTCGCCGTAGCCCTGCGACTCCAGGCGGCCGGCGTCGATGCCCTCCTTCACCAGGAAGGCGCGCACGTTGGCGGCGCGGCGCTTGGACAGGTCCAGGTTGGACGCGTCGTTGCCCTGGTCATCCGTGTGGCCCTCCACCCGCAGCAGCTCCACCTGCGGGTTGGCGCGCAGCACCGCGGCCACCTGCTTCAACAGCGGGAAGGAGCGCGGGAGGATGATGTCCTTGCCCGTGGCGAAGTAGACCTTCTCCAAGATGAGGATGCGCTCGCCATCCACCTGGACCTTCACCTTGCCCTTGTCGGGGCAGCCGTCCTCGTCCGTGACGCCGTTGATGACCTCCGGCTCCAGCGGGCACTTGTCCGCGACGTCCGGGATGCCGTCCTTGTCGTTGTCCGGGTCCGGGCAGCCGTCCTCATCCTGGAAGCCGTCCTTGTCCTCGGGCTGGTTCGGGCACTTGTCGTCCGGGTCGAAGAGGCCGTCGCCGTCCGTGTCCACGGGCGGAGCCTCGTCCGGGCAGCCGTCCTCGTCCTGGAAGCCGTTCTTCGTCTCCGGCTCGTTCACGCACTTGTCGTCGCCGTCGAGGATGCCGTCCTGGTCATTGTCCGGGTCCGGGCAGCCATCCGCGTCCTGGAAGCCGTCCTTGTCCTCGGGCTGGTTCGGGCACTGGTCGTCCGGGTCGTAGAGACCATCGCCGTCCGTGTCCACGGGCGGAGGCGGCGCCGCCTTCTTCGGCTCGGGCGGGGGGCTGTAGCCGAAGCCCGCCAGCAGCCGGTAGCCCGGCGTGCCGTAGCCCCGGGTGAGGCCCGGTCCACCGCCCAGGTGCGCCGTGAAACCGCTCGCCGCGCGGTACTTCAGCGCGGCCAGCAGCTCCAGCGGGCTCTCCTCGGAGTCCTGCTCGTCCAGACCGATGGCGCCAATCACCGTCGCCTCGGCCGCCAGCGGCACCTGGCCCAGCGTGAAGGGAATCTCCGTGCCCAGGCCGTAGGTGAACGCGTTGCCCGCCGTCAGGTTGCGCAGCACCTGCTTCTCGCGGAGGTCCACGCCGACGTTGGCGGCGAAGCGGACCTTCTCACCGTACTCGGCCACCAGCTTGGGCTGCACGCCCACCCCGGAGCTTCCGAGGAAGTCGTTGCCACCCGCCGTGGGCAGCGACACCGGCACCACCAGCGCCAGGCCGAAGCGCTCCCCATCAACCAGGCGCGCCTTCGGAACCAGGCGCAGGTCGCCGATGCCACCGCCGCCCACGCCCTGGGAGAAGGACGAGTCCACCTGCGGCGCAGGGTCCGAGCCCTGAATCGTCACAGGCAGAATCACGCCGATTTCGAAGCGGTCGAACAGACCCACCGCGCCCATGAGGTCGATGCCCAGCTGACGGCTCACCAGCGCGGTGATGAACCGGTCCGAGCGAGGGTCCAGGAAGTTGAGCGGCTTGCTCCCGTAGTTGAGCGACAGGCCGAGGTTCAACCCCAGGTGGCGCTGCACGCGGGCGCTGTGGATGCCGAGGATGTCCTCGGCGCCCGGGCCCGGCTTGAAGCGCTGCACGTCGATGGACTGCGACACGGCGGACGGCCGCGTCACCTGCGCATGGGCAGGCTGGGCAGCGAACGTCCCCGCGAGGACCAGGCCTCCGGTGACGGCCGCCGCCACGCTCCGCGACGAACGCCCCGCCACGCGGCGGAGGCGACCGAACAGGGGCAGCGCCAGGAACAGCAGCGCCAGCGGCGCGAAGGTGCCCGCCCCGCCCGTGCTGCAGCCACGGCCCACGACGATGAAGTCGTCATCGCCGACCAGCGGATTGGTGCCGCCGTTGACCTCTTCCCCGTCGCTCGCACCACCGAAGTCGGTGTCGCGGTTGTTCGGGTCCGTCTCGCCGTTGTCGAGGCCGCCGTTGTGGTTGGCGTCCTCCCGGCCGTCGTTCAGGCCGTCAGCGTCGGTGTCCGGGTCGAGGGGGTTCGTCGCGTTGGAGCCCAGGACCTCCACGCCGTCGCTCAGGTCGTCGTCGTCCGTGTCGGCGTCGTTCGGGTTGGTCTCCGTGGCGTCCACGCGGCCGTTGTGGTCCGCGTCCTCGCGGCCGTCGTTCAGGCCGTCACCATCCGTGTCCGGGTTCCTCGGGTCGGTGGTGGTGCTCGGGTCCAGGTCCGGCACGAAGTTCGGCGAGTCGATATTGGTGCCCGGAGGCGCCGTCTCCCGCGTCACGCCGCGCTCGGTACCGTCGTTGATGCCGTCGTTGTCGCTGTCCGGATCCAACGCGTCGATGGTGCCGTCCCCATCCGTGTCGGTGAGGGCCTCCTGGCCATCCGGCACGCCGTCGTCGTCGGTGTCGGCGTCATGCGGGTCCATGCCGAGCTCGATTTCGCGCTCGTCGCTCACGCCGTCCAGGTCGGAGTCCACGTCGTCCGCGGCCAGGTTCGGGTCCGTCTCGCCCGGGTCGATGCGGCCGTTGTGGTTCTCGTCCTCCACGCCGTCACGCACGCTGCCGCCGTCCGTGTCCGGGTTGAGGGGGTTCGTCACGGTGGTCGGGTCCGCATCGGGGATGAAGACGGTGGCATCGGTGTCCGAGCCCTCGCCCTGGGTGAGGCCCAGCTCCGTGCCGTCCTGGATGCCGTCGCCGTCCGTGTCCGCCTCGTTCGGGTCGGTCTCGTCCGCGTCGACGATGCCGTCGTGGTTCTTGTCCTCGGTGCCATCCATCAGACCGTCGTCATCCGAGTCGTCGTCGAGCGGATCCGTCCCGCCCACTTCCACCTCGATGCCGTCCGACACGCCGTCGCCGTCCGTGTCCGGGTTGTTCGGGTCCGTGCCGATGGTGACCTCCTCCGTGTCCGTCAGGCCGTCGCCGTCCGTGTCCAGGCCGATGGACCAGATGAAGTTGGCGGGCGTGGGGTCCACGTCGCCATCCGCATCCACCGCGCGCACCTGGAAGGTGTGCGTGCCCTCGGGCAGGCCCGTGAAGTTGATCGGGCTGGTGCAGGGAGCGAAGGGCGCGCCGTCGAGTGAGCACTCGAAGGTGTCACGCGGGTCCCCCGTGACGGAGTTGAAGCTGAACTCCGCGTCGGTGCTGGAGGTGTTCACCGGCGGGCTCGCGGTGATGCGCGTGTCCGGCACGGAGTTCACCGTGAAGGTGTTCGTGTCCGTGGCGGTGTTGCCATTCGCATCCTCCGCCGTGGCCGTCACCGTGTGAGGCCCGTCGAACAGCGGCGTCGTCACGGGCACCGACCAGGTGCCGTCGACACCCGCCGTCGCCGTGCCCACCGTGGTGCCGTCCACCACCACCGTCACCGTGGCGCCCGGCTCCGCCGTACCCGAGTACGTCACGACCGGGTTGGTCACCGTGGAGCCCTCCGCCGGCGTGGTGATGCTCACCGACGTCGTCGCGTCCACCGTGAAGTTGTTCGTGTCCGTCGCGGTGTTGCCCTCGGTGTCTTCCGCCGAGGCCGTCACCGTGTGCGGCCCGTCCGCCAGCGTCGCGGCCACCGGCAAGGTCCAGGAGCCGTTCGCGGCCGCCGTCACCGTGCCGACCACCGAGCCATCCACCGTGACAGTCACGGTGGCGCCCGCCTCCGCGGTCCCCACATACGTCACCACTCCGTCGGTCAGCACCGCGCCCTCCGCGGGCGTGGTGATGCTCACCGTCGTGGCCGTGTCCACCGTGAAGGTGTTCGTGTCCGTGGCGGTGTTGCCCTCGCCATCGTCGGCGGTGGCCGACACCGTGTGCGGGCCGTCCGTCAGCGTCGTGGACACCGGCACCGACCAGCTGCCGTCGAGTTCCGCCGTCACCGTGCCCACCACCGTGCCATCCACCGTGACAGTCACCGTGGCGCCCGGCTCCGCCGTACCCGAGTACGTCACCACCGGGTTGCTCACCGTCGAGCCATCCGCCGGCGTGGTGATGCTCACGTTCGTCGACGTGTTCACCGTGAAGGTGTTCGTGTCCGTCGCCGTATTGCCGCTCGCATCCTCCGCCGTGGCCGTCACCGTGTGAGGGCCTTCGGCCAGCGTCGAGATGCCCGGCACCGACCAGTTGCCGTTCGCGGGCACCGTCACCGTTCCGACCTCCGTGCCATCCACCACCACCGTCACGGTGGCACCCGGCTCGGCCGTACCCGAGTACGTCACCATCGGGTCGCCCACCGTCGAGCCATCCGCCGGCGAGACGATGTTGACGTTCGTCGAGGTGTCCACCGTGAAGGTGTTCGTGTCCGACGCCGTATTGCCACTCGTATCCGTCGCCGTGGCCGTCACCGTGTGCGGCCCATCCCCCAGCGTGGAGATGCCCGGCACCGACCAGTTGCCGTTCGCGGGCACCGTCACCGTGCCGACCTCTGTGCCGTCCACCACCACCATCACGGTGGCGCCCGGCTCCCCGGTGCCCGAGTAGGTCACCACACCGTCGTCCAGCACTGCGCCATCCGCCGGCGTGGTGATGCTCACCGACGTCTGCGAGTCCACCGTGAAGGTGTTCGTGTCAGTCGCGGTGTTGCCACTCGTATCCGTCGCCGTGGCCGTCACCGTGTGAGGACCCTCGCCCAGCGGCGTCGCCACCGGCAGGGACCAGGTGCCGCCAGGGCCCGCCGTCACCGTATCCACGGTGACGCCGTCGACCACCACCACCACGGTGGCACCCGGCTCAGCGGTGCCCGAGTACGTCACCACCGGGTCGGTGGTGGTCGAGCCCTCCGCCGGCGTGGTGATGCTCACCGACGTCGTCGCGTCCACCACGAAGGCGTTCGTGTCCGTCGCGGTGTTGTTCAGGGCATCCGTCGCCGTCGCCGTCACCGAGTGCGGCCCGTCCGCCAGCGGCGCGGCCACCGGCACCGACCAGATTCCGTTCGCAGGCACCTGTACCGTGCCCACCACCGCGCCATCCACCGTGACAGTCACCATGGCGCCCGGCTCACCGGTACCCGTGTACGTCACCACGCCATTGGTCAGCACCGCACCCTCGGCCGGCGTCGTCACGCTCACGAACGTGCCCGTGTCCACCCTGAAGGCGTTCGTATCCATCGCGGTGTTGCCACTCGTATCCGTCGCCGTCGCCGTCACCGAGTGCGGCCCATCCGCCAGCGGCGTGACCACCGGCAACGACCAGATTCCGTTCGCCGGCACCGTCACCGTGCCCACTTGCGTGCCGTCGACCACCACCACCACCGTGGCGCCCGCTTCCGCCGTCCCCGAGTACGTCACCACCGGGTTCGTCAGCACCGCGCCCTCGGCCGGCGTCGTGACACTCACCGACGTCGCCGTGTCCACCGTGAAGGCGTTCGTGTCCGTGGCGGTGTTGCCACTCGTATCCGTCGCCGTCGCCGTCACCGAGTGCGGTCCATCCGCCAGCGTCGCGGCCACCGCCACCGACCAGATTCCATTCGCCGGCACCGTCACCGTGCCCACCGTGACGCCATCCACCACCACCACCACCGAGGCACCCGGCTCCGCGGTACCCGAGTAGGTCACCACACCGTTGGTCAGCACCGCGCCCTCGGCCGGCGTCGTGACAGTCACCGTCGTCGCCGTGTCCACCGTGAAGGTGGACGTCGTGGCCGTGCTCGTACGGGTCGCATCCTGCGAGACGACCGAGATGTTGTAGACGCCGTCCGTCACCGCGACGGGAATCGGGAACGTCCAGGTACCCCCCGTCACGGGGATGGCCGGGTACGTCGTGCCATTGAGCGTGAGCACCACGGACGTGGCGCCGCCAGACGCCGTACCGGTGATTTGCGTCGGCGCCGTCGTGAGCACCGCGTTGTTCGCCGGAGTGACGACGACCGGCGGAGGCAGCGCGTTCACGACCGTGAAGGTGTTGGTGTTGCTGACAGGGCTGACCGCGCCGTTCAGCACGGACACGGCGTTCACCGTGTGCGCGCCCGTCGTCAGGTCCACGACCGGCGTGTACGTGAAGTTGCCTGCGGCGTCCGCCGTGACGGTGGCCAGCACCGCGCCGTCCACGGAGATGACGACCTGGGAGTTCGGGGTCGCCGTGCCGGTGATGGGGGGACGAGCACCCGTGGTGGAGCCGTTGGCCGGCGTCACGACCACCGGAGCCGTCGGCGTCACGAAGGGGCCCGCCAGCACGGTGACGACACCGGGGCTGCCCGCGATGGCGCCGTAGGTGAGGCCGTCCGGAGCGCCCGGCGTGGGCTGCGTGCCGGGGAGGCCTCCCGTGACGGCGGGGGCGCAGTTCACGGTGCCGCCCTGGAGCAGGATGCGACCACCACCACCACCACCACCCGTGCCGTGCTCCGCGAAGGTCGTGCTACCGCCATTGCCACCGCGCGCCGACACCTGGTTGGCGCCGCAGGTCAGCGCGCCGGTGAAGCGCAGATAAATCGTTCCACCCGCGCCACCGCCACCCGCCGCGTCGTTGGCCTCGTCGCGAGCGTTCTCTCCCGCCACGCCATTGGAGGAAATCGTCCCCGCGCCCGCCAGCGAGGCCGCGCGGATGAACACGATGCCACCCGCGGCGCTGCCCCCGCCTCCGAAGTCGTCGTTGCTGTGACCCGCGCCGCCACCGCCACCGAAGAGCAACTTGTCCACCGCGCTGAAGTCCATGCGCGTGCCACCCAGGCCGCCCACGTCACGGGAGGGAATGGTATCGCCACTCCACGTCCGGCCACCCTTGCCGCCCGCGCCCGCACTACCACCACCGCCACCGCCCGAGTTGTGGCAGATGCCGCCGCCCGCGCCGTTGGCGATGTTGCCGTAGCCCGTCGTTCCCGCCGTGAAGGGAGCCGTGTTGTCGTAGCTCCCGAGCGCCACACCCTCGCCCTTCGGCGCGCCGCCCGGAAAGGCCTGATTGATGCCGGTGCAGCCATCCCCGGAACCATTCCAGAAGATGCCTCCGCGGAAGCCCGTGTTGGTCGCGGAGATGGAGCCCGCGTTGTTCACCGCGCCCGTGGCCAGGAAGATGAGCACGCCACCCGTGGTGCCATCCCACGGCCTGGCGACGAGGCTTCCCGCCGCGTTGACCGTCACCGTGGAGTACTCGGGAACGCGGATGGCCTGCGTCCCGGTGGTGGCCGCGAAGGGCACAGTGAGCGGCGCGGTGAAGTTGAGGCGCGTCGCCGTCAGCGACTGCACGCGCCCGAACTGCCACCGACCCACCGCCTCGTTGCCGGCCGCGTTCAGGTTGATGGGCGTCTGGTTGCCCGAGGCCGGCGCCGTGAGGCCCGCCGACTGGTACACCAGCACCAGGTCATTCACCGCGAAGCCCGTCGTCGAGGTGACCGTGACGAAGCTCTGGCCGGCCGGAACCGCCGCCGTCACGCGCGTATAGGCGTTGATGACGGTGTTGGCCGCGTTGACGGTGAGCGCACCGTCCGAGCCATCACCCAGGTGGAAGGTGTCGGCGGAGGCGTAGGCGGAAGAGGCCACCAGCGCGGCGCACAGGAGCGCCAGCAGGCCGACGGCGGGCAAGCGAGCACGTACGCGCCGCGACTCGACCAGCGAAGTAGGAGTTTGTGGGTTCGGTTTCATAGGCCTGGGCCGCGCGGAGTGAAGTGGGGCCCGGGCGGCGCTGATCGCACATAGCAATCCAGGAGCCACCCACCGTCCACTTCTGGTCCTACCCCCGCCCAGGGGGGTTCCCTCGCCCCTCCCCTCTGAAGCGGAGCAGCGGATCCGAATCACGGATCCAGATTCTGGAAACCGGACCGGATGACCCACCCCCCTGGGGCCTTGCGGGCTCGCATTGACTCGTCAACCCAGCGCGACGGGTGCTCGTTGACGTGTCAGCCCACGCCTGAGCGTCCGGCCCATTCGTGACGCACACCGCCACAAAGCAAAAGGGGCCCCCCTTCCGGAGAGCCCCTTCGCGTGACGCCAGGACGCGGCTGCGTCCCGAGGCGCTAGAAGATTTCCTCGAGCCACTCACGCATGCGGCCCTTCACCTTCTTGTACACGTTCTCTTCGCGGATGCGGAACATGCGCCGGTCCAGGTGCTTGGCGCCGTAGACGACGAGGCCCACGCCCGTCGCGTACATGGGGCTCTTCACCACGTCCACCAACCCGCCGATGCCGCGCGGCATGCCCCGGCGCACCGGCAGCCCGAGCACTTCCTCCGCCAGCTCCGGCATGCCCGCCAGCAACGTCGAGCCACCGGTAATCACCACGCCCGAGGCCAGCAGGTCCTCGTAGCCGCACTTCTGAATCTCACGGTGCACGAGCTGGAAGATCTCCTCCACGCGCGGCTCCAGGATTTCGCACAGAATCTGCCGCCCGAGGACGCGGGGCTGACGGCCACCCACGCTCGGCACCTCCAGCGTGTCGTCCTTGTTGATGAGCGACGCCAGCGCGCAGCCGTACTTCTGCTTGATGCGCTCGGCCTCGTGGGCCGGCGTGCGCAGGCCGATGGCGATGTCGCTGGTGAGGTTGTTGCCGCCCAGCGCAATCACCGCCGTGTGGACGATGGAGCCGCCGGAGAAGATGGCGATGTCCGTGGTGCCGCCGCCGATGTCGACGAGGCACACGCCCAGCTCCTTCTCGTCCTCGCCCAGCACCGCCTCGGCGCTCGCCAGCGGCTGCAGGACGATGTCGGAGACATTCAGGCCCGTCCGGTTCGCGCACTTGACGATGTTCTGCGCGCTGGAGACGGCGCCCGTGACGATGTGCACCTTGGCCTCCAGGCGCACGCCCGCCATGCCCAGGGGCTCCTTGATGCCGCCCTGGTCATCGATGATGAACTCCTGGGGCAGGACGTGGATGACCTCCCTGTCCAAGGGGATGGCCACCGCCTTCGCCGCGTCGATGACGCGCGCGATGTCCGCCTCGCGGACCTCCTTGTCCTTCACCGCCACGATGCCTTGGGAATTGAAACCCTTGATGTGGCCACCGGCGATGCCCGTGTAGACGTGGGAGATCTCCGCGCCCGCCATCAGCTCCGCCTCTTCAATCGCGCGGCGGATGGAGGAGACGGTCGCCTCGATGTTCACCACCACGCCCTTGCGCAACCCCTTCGACGGATGCGTCCCGATACCGATGATGTCGATACCGCTGTCGGTCAGCTCCCCGACGATGGCGCAAATCTTCGTCGTGCCGATGTCGAGGCCGACAATAATCTCCCCCGACTTCTGCTTCGCCATGACAACCCTCCCAGGCCCCCCACTCTCGTGAAAGGGGCGTCCTCTTACTGCCTCGCGCTCCCGTTCCTCTCGGACACGGGGCTCGAAAGCTTCACCGCCACCCAACCGGGCCGGGCCCGGTTATCCAGGTGAATGATCTCCGCTGCAAGCCCCCTGGCGCCCAGTTCGCGCCGGACACGGCCCAACCGCTGCAGCTTGACCTCGGAATTCCCTTCGCCTAGGCGCACTTCCTGTCCGGAAGCAGCCACCAGCGTCACGTCCCGCCCATCCATCCGCACCTCGGACAGCCGCTCCGGCTTGCCCGGCGACTCCTTCGCGTACGCCCGCGCCACCTCGAGCGCCGCCTGGAACCGCTGGCGCGCCACGGCGGGGTCCGTCACGTAGCCCTCGCGGTCCACCCCGGTGACGAGCGGCAAATCCAGCCCGTCCCCCGGCGTCACCCGCTTGAAGGGCTCGCCCTCTTCGTCCAGCACGTACAGCTCCCCCATCACCGCCAGCGCCTCCGGGACGTGCTCGGACACCTCCACCGAGACACGGTTCGGGAAGCGCCGCGTCACCTCCACCTTCTTCACCCACGGGTGCTGGAGCATGGCCCGCTCCAACGCCCCTACCTCCAACGTCCAGAGGTTCTGACCCTTCGTCAAAGCCGCCAGCCGCAGCAGCTCCACGCGCGATGCGCGCTGCAGGCCGGAGAAGGACACCGCCGCCAGTTCGAACCGGGGCGACACCAGCGCCCACCGGCGCAGCTCCACCCCGCCCCACACCAACAGCCCCGTCACCAGCGTCAGCGCCACCACCTTCACCACGCCCGGGCCCTGCGAGCGCACGACGGTCTTCACGGCCTCATTTCGCTGGGCAGTGTCTTGACGGCGGCGATTTTTGCTTCGACCGAAGGCCATGGTGTGGGAACGCTGGGACCCATGCTGCGCGCGGATGGATCTCCACGCCAGTTTTTGGCTACAGCGACGTCGCTGTAGCGCCCCAACCCCACGAGGGGCCGGGACTTCGAGGGGGATTCGACGAGGGGGAAGGCTGTTTCAGGCCTTGAGACATGCGCCTTGCAACAGGCGCTCGCACAGGGCCGGGAAGTCGATACCACGTCCCGCGGCAATCTTGGGCAGGAGGCTGGTGGCCGTCATGCCTGGCAGCGTGTTGGTTTCCAGCAAGAACACATCGCCTCCGTCCGTGACGATGACGTCCGAGCGCGAAGCCCCCGCACAGCCCAGGGCCCGGTGCGCGCCCAGGCACACCTCGTTGACCCGTGCATACTGATCCGGAGGCAGGGGTGCGGGGAAGAGGTACTGCGTTCCCGTGCCCGCCTTGTACTTGGCATCGTAGTCGTAGAACTCGCGGGCGGCGCGGACCTCGATGACGCCAAGGGCCTCATCGTCCAGCACTCCACCTTGCACTTCTCTCCCCTTGACGAACTGCTCCACCAGGAGGGTGCCCGCGTACTTCGCGGCGTCCTTCACGGCGGCGTCGTAGTCCGCGCGCGCCTTGCAGATGTGCACGCCCACGCTGCTGCCCTCGCGGCTGGGCTTCACCACCACCGGGAAGCCGAACCCCAGCGAGTCCCCCGCCGCCAGCGCGGTGGCCTCGTCGGCGAAGGCGCGGTACGCGGGCGTGGGGATGCCCTGGGCGATGAAGACGAGCTTCGCGTAGACCTTGTCCATGGCCAGCGCGGACGCGAGCACGCCGCTGCCCGTGTACGGGATGAACATGGACTCCAGCAGGCCCTGAAGGCTGCCGTCCTCGCCGTAGCGGCCGTGCACCGCCAGCCACGCCACGTCCACCTTCTCCGCCACGAGGCGCGCGGGCAGGTCCTTGCCCACGTCGATGTCCACCACGTCGTAGCCCAGCGAGCGCAGCGCGCCCGCCACGGCGGCGCCGGTGCGCAGGGACACCTCGCGCTCGGACGACAGGCCGCCGTACAGCACCCCCACGCGCTTGTGCTTGAGCTCGTCCTTCGAGAAGGCGCCGCGATTCGCTGTCATGGCAGGAACTCTCCCACGCGTTTGACTTCGGGTTTCATGTCGACACCGGAGTGCTCTTGCACACGCGTCCGCATCAGCGTGATGAGCCCCAGCACGTCCCGGGCAGTGGCCCCGCCCAGGTTGACAATCCAATTGGCGTGCAGCGTCGAAATCTGCGCCCGCCCCAGCGTGTGCCCCTTGAGGCCCACGAGCTCAATCAGCCGCCCGGCATGGTCTCCGGGGGGATTGGTGAAGACGCTGCCGAAGTTGGGCTGGCTCAAGGGCTGCGTCCGCTTGCGATAGCCCAGGTCCGCGTCCATGGCGACCTTGGAGGCGGCGACATCGCCCCTGGGCAGCCGGAAGCGCACCCGAGTCACCACGCCCCCGGGCGGCAGCTCCGAGTGCCGGTACGCATGCGGTATCTGCGCCTTCTTCAGCCACCCCACCCCGTCGGGCGAGGCGACCTCCACCGCTTCGATGACGCGAAACGCCTCGCCATTCTTGGTGCCCGCGTTCATCGCCACCGCGCCGCCCAGCGTCCCGGGGATGCCCGCGAGGAACTCCGCGCCCACCAGTCCCTGGCCGCGCATCACATTGACGAGCTTCACGATGGCCGCGCCCGCGCCCAGGGTGACGAGCCCGTCCTCGGGCCCCACCTCGATGAGCTCGGGGAAGAGGTCTCCGGGCAGCTTCACCGTGACACCGGGCACGCCACCGTCACCCACCAGCGTGTTAGCCCCGCCGCCGAGGATGCTCACGGGAGCACCCTCGTCCCGCGCGAGCTTCAGCAAGGCGACGAGCGCATCGGGCGAGCGCGGACGCACCAGCGCCTCTGCCGCGCCGCCCACCCGGACGCTGATGAGCGGAGCCAAGGGCTCGCCAGCCTTCACTTCGCAGTCCGGCAGTCGCTCCACGCGAGCCGCCAGCGCCGTCTTCACGCCCGCTTCCACCATGTCGGCTAGCCCTTCGTCGGAGCCGCGTTGCCGAGCAGGCCGAGCAGGTCGGGCCCCACGTGGGTGATGTCACCCGCGCCGAGCGTCAGCACCAGGTCTCCCTCGCGCAGCCGGGGCAGGAGCGCCGCCGGCAGGTCCGTGCGCTTGGGGACGAACGTCACGTCGCGATGGCCGTGCGCGCGGATGGCCTCCGCCAGCGCGTCACCGGTGGCGCCCGGAATCGGCTCCTCGCCGGCCGCGTAGACGTTGGTGACGAAGAGCACGTCCGCGTCGTTGAACGACGTGGTGAATTCCTTCAGCAAGTCGTGCGTGCGCGTGTAGCGGTGCGGCTGGAAGGCCACCACCACGCGGCGACCGAAGGCGCGCCGGGCGCCCGCCAGCGTGGCCAGCACCTCCGTGGGATGGTGCGCGTAGTCGTCCACCACGGTGATGCCCTTGGCCTCGCCCTTCACGGTGAAGCGACGCTGCACGCCGCCGAACTCGGCCAGCGCGGTGCGCACCGTCTCCAGCGGGATGTCCATCTCCTCCGCCACGGCGATGACGGCCAGCGCGTTGAAGGCGTTGTGCGCGCCCACCATGCGCACGCGGAACTCGCCCAGGTCCTCCTCGCGGCGGAACGCATGGAACGTCGTCGTGAAGCCGTCCAGGGCAATGCTCTCCAGCCGGTAGTCCGCCATGTGCGAGCTGCCGTAGGTGACGAAGCGCTTCTCGATGCGCGGCAGGAGCGCCTGGACGTTGGGGTTGTCCAGGCACAACACGTTGAGGCCGTAGAAGGGCACCCGGTTGCAGAACTCCACGAAGGCCGTCTGGAGGACTTCCAGCGAGCCGTAGTGGTCCATGTGCTCCGGGTCGATGTTGGTGACGATGGCGATGGACGGGTGCAGCTTGAGGAAGCTGCCGTCGCTCTCGTCCGCCTCCACCACCATCAGCTCGCTCTTGCCGAGCTTGGCGTTGGAGTCGAGCACGTTCACCTTGCCGCCCACCACCGCCGTCGGGTCCAGGCCCGCCGCGCTCAGCACGGTGGCCACCATGGACGTCGTCGTCGTCTTGCCGTGGCTGCCGGCGACGGCGACGGAGTACTTCAGCCGCATCAGCTCCGCGAGCATCTCCGCGCGGGGGATGACGGGAATCTTCCGCTGGCGCGCGGTGACGACCTCCGGGTTGTCCTTGCGCACCGCGGACGAAATCACCACCACGTCCGCCTGGACGAGGTTCTGCGCCTTGTGCCCCTCGAAGATGGTGGCGCCCATGCGCGTCAGGCGCCGGGTGATGTCGCTCTCCTTCAAGTCGGAGCCGGACACCCGGTAGCCCAGGTTGAGGAGCACCTCGGCGATGCCGCTCATGCCAATGCCGCCGATGCCCACGAAGTGCACCTGCGCGGCGTGCCGCGTCTTGAAGAGGCTCTGCGGCTTGTTCTTCGTCACGACTTGCTCCTGGGTGCCGTCTTCGCCTCGGGGGTGGGACGCTCGCGCCCCGTGGGGCCCCAGGTCTGCACCATCAGGTCCACACACACGTCCGCCAGCTCCTTCGCCGCCTCGGGACGGCCCAAGAGGGCCGCCTTCTTCTCCATGCCCTTGAGCCGCCCGGGCTCCGACTTCAGCGCCCGCAGCGTCTCCGCCAGCTTCGCGCCCGTCAGCTCCGACTCCTGGAACATCAGCGCCGCGCCCGCCTCCACCAGCGCCCGCGCGTTCACCGTCTGGTGGTCATCCGTCGCATGCGGGAAGGGAATCAGGATGCTCGCCTTCTTGCACACGGTCAGCTCCGCCAGCGTGGTGGCGCCCGCGCGACAGATGACCAGGTCCGCCATCGCGTACGCGCTCGACATGTCGTCGATGAACTCCACCACGTCCGCGTGGAAGCCCTTGTCCGCGTAGCCCTTGCGCACCGTCTCCAGGTCGTTCTTCCCCGTCTGGTGCACGAAGCGCAGGCCCTCCTTCAAGTCCCCCAGCGAGTCGAGCGCCTCCAACATCCGCTGGTTGATGCCCCGCGCGCCCAGGCTGCCGCCGAAGACGAGCACCGAGAAGTTCTCGTGCGCCACGTGGCTGCGCAGGTAGTTGTCCATCAGCTTGCGGCGGATGGGGTTTCCGATGAGCTGCACCTTCTTCTCCGGGAAGAAGCGCCGCGCTTCATCGAAGGCGATGAAGACCACGCGCACCACCTTGCCCAACAGCTTGTTGGTGAGCCCCGGCAGCGCGTTCTGCTCCTGGATGGCGGTGGGGATGCCCATCAGCCACGCGGCCAGGACGACGGGGCCGCTCGCGTAGCCGCCCACGCCCACCACCACATCCGGCTTCTGCCGGGCGAGGATGCGGAACGACTCGATGAAGGCCAGCGGCAGCGCGACGAGCGCCTTGATGAGCGCGAAGAAGCCCTTGCCCTTCAAGCCCTGCACCTTCACCAGCTCCAGCGGATAGCCCTCGCGCGGAACGACGCGCGCCTCCAGGCCCCGCTCCGTCCCCACGAAGACGACTTCATTGGCGTGGTGACGCGTCACCACCTCTTCCGCCAGGGCGATGCCCGGGAAGAGATGCCCCCCGGTGCCGCCGCCCGCGATGAGCACCTTCACGCCGCCACCTCCCTCAAGTCCGAACCCGCGCGCACGCTCCGAGGCGCGCCCTCCGCGCTGGCGCTCAATGACAAAAGCACGCCCGCCGCGCCCATCAGCACCACCAGCGACGTGCCACCGTACGAGACGAACGGCAGCGTCAGGCCCTTGGTCGGGAGCAGCCCCATGGCCACGCACATGTTCACCGTGGCCTGGAAGGCGATGATGGAGGTGATGCCCAGCCCCAGGTACGTGCCGAAGGTCTCCCCCGCCGCCAGGCTGGCGCGCACGCCGCGCCACAGGACGAGGCCGTAGAGCGAGACGAGCACGCCCACGCCAATCAGCCCCGTCTCCTCACCGAGGATGGAGAAGATGAAGTCGGTGTGCGCTTCCGGCAGGAAGAAGAGCTTCTGGCGGCCGTCGCCCAGCCCGAGGCCCACCACGCCGCCGGAGCCGATGGACATGAGGGACTCAGCGACCTGGTAGCCCACGTCGTGCCGGTGCGCCCACGGGTCCAGGAAGGCCAGGATGCGCTTCATGCGGTACGGGCTGGAGGCAATGGCCACATAGGCCATGGGCAGCGCGAGCAGGATGGAGCCGACCAGGTAGCTCAGCTTCGCGCCCGCGGCGAACAGCAGCACGAACAGCATGAACACCAGCAGCACGCTGCTGCCGAAGTCGGGCTGGAGCATGCAAAGCATCACCAGGATGCCGCACAGCGCCAGGTGCGGGACGAAGCCCACGGAGAATGTCGCCACCTTCTCGCGCTTCTTCGCCAGCGAGTAGGACAGGTAGACGACCCACGCGAACTTGGCGACCTCCGCCGGCTGGAGGCTGAAGCCCGGCAGCCGAATCCAGCGCCGCGCGCCACCCGCCGTGGAGCCGATGCCTGGGATGGCCACCAGCACCAGCAGGACAATCGCCGCGAGCAGCAGCGGATAGGCGAAGCGCGCCAGCTTGCGCCAGCCCAGCTTCATCGCCACGGCCATCGCCACCAGGCCGATACCCGCCGCGGTGACCTGCCGCTTGAAGAAGTAGAGGCTGTCGCCGAGCTTGTCCTGCGCCAGCACCGCGCTCGCCGAGTACACCATCACCAGGCCCATCGTCACGAGGCCGAGCACGGCGCACAGGAGGATGGGGTCGAATCGCACGGGAGCATTCGACGGAGGAGAGGTCTTCATGCCGTCACAGCGCTCCGACCAGGCGCTTGAAACTGTCGCCCCGGTCCTCGAAGTTCTTGAACTGATCGTACGACGCACACGCGGGCGACAGCAGCACCGTGTCACCCGCCTTCGACAGCTCACGCGCCTTCGCCACCGCCGCCGCCAGCGTGCCGCACGCATGCACCGCCGCCTGCCCCTCGTACGCCCGGGCAAGCAGCTCCGCGTCCGCGCCGATGGTCAGCACGCCCTTCACCTTGCCCCGCCCCGCCTCCACCATGGGCGTGTACGGCGCGCCCTTGCCCTTGCCGCCGGCAATCAGCCACAGCCCGTCCTGGAACGCGCGCAGCGCCACGAGCACTGAATCCACATTCGTGGCCTTCGAGTCGTTCACCCACTCCACCCCGTCCAGCACCCGCACGCTCTCCAGCCGGTGAGGCAGGCCCGGGTAGCTGTCCAGCCCCGCCTGCACCGCGTCGGCCGACACGCCACCCAGCCGCGCCAGCAGCGTCGCCGCCATCGCGTTCTGCGCGTTGTGGGCCCCTCGCAGCGCGCGGTTGTCGAGCCGGTACTGCTCGCCCTGGAAGTCCAGCCGGAAGCCGCCGTCCTTTGCCACCGCGAGCCCCGCCAGCTTCGGCGCGTCCACCACCGGCGTGCCGGTGAGGCTGAAGCCGTACACGGGCACGCGCGCCTGGCGCGCCAGCGCGAGCACTTCCGCGTCATCCGCGTTCACCACCGCGAAGTCACCCTCTCGCTGGTGGTGGAAGATGCGGGCCTTGGCCTCGCCGTACGCGCCATGATTCGCGTACCGGTCGATGTGGTCCGCCGTGAGGTTGAGGATGGCGGCGCCGCGCGGGCGCAGCGTCTGGATGCCCTCGAGCTGGAAGCTGGACAGCTCCACCACCAGCGCGTCCCAGTCACCGGGCGTCAGCGCGGCCTCGCTGAAGGGCCGGCCCAGGTTGCCGCCGACGAAGGTGCGCTTCTTGCCCTGGAGGAACAGCTCCCCGGTGAGCGCCGTGGTGGTGCTCTTGCCGTTGGTGCCCGTGATTCCGAACAGCGGCACCGACTCCAGGAAGCGCCACGCCAGCTCCACCTCGCCCCAGACGGGCACGCCCGCGGCGACGGCGGCGCGCAGCTCCGGCAGCGCCAGCGGCACGCCCGGGCTCACCACCACCAGCGCCTGCGACTCCAGCAGGCCCGGCGTCGCGGGGTCCGTGACGAGCGTGGCGCCCAACGCTTTGACTTCGCGGGCCACGTCGCCCAGCGCGTCCTCGCTGCGGGCGTCCAGCGCCGTCACGCTCGCGCCCCGCTGGGACAAGAGGCGCAGCGCCGCCACGCCGCTCTTCGCCAGCCCGTACACCAACACCTTCTGCCCGGACAGCGCGAACGTCATGGATGTTCCACCCCTGGGGAGAATCAGCGCAGCTTGAGCGACAGGAGCGCCACGCCACCACAGAGGATGGAGACGATCCAGAAACGGACGATGATCTTCGGCTCGGCCAGCCCCTTGAGCTCGAAGTGGTGGTGCACCGGCGCCATCTTGAACACGCGCTTGCCGGTCATCTTGAAGGATGCCACCTGAATCATCACGCTCAGCGCCTCCGCGAAGAAGATGCCGTGGATGATGGCGGACACCACCTCGTTCTTGGACAGCACCGCCAGCCCGCCCAGGGCGCCACCCAGCGCCAGCGAGCCGATGTCCCCCATGAACACGGAGGCCGGGTACGTGTTGAACCAGAGGAAGGAGATGCCCGCGCCGACGATGGCCGCGCAGAACACGGCCAGCTCCGCGCCGCCCGGCACCTGGAGGATGCCCAGGTACTGCCACAGCGGCGTGGCCACCAGCTTCGTCGTGCCACCCACCGTCACCGAGTCCGCGATGCTCAGCGTGGTGCCCGCGACGTAGCACAGCACCGCGAAGGTAATCGCGGAGACGATGGTGGGGACAATCGCGAGCCCGTCCAAACCGTCGGTGAGGTTCACCGCGTTCGACGTGCCCACGACGACAATCCAGGCGAAGACGACGTAGAACCAGCCCAGGTCCAGGTTGAACCAATGGGACGGGATGAAGGGCAGCGTCAGCCGCGTGTTGATGAGCAGCGTGGGGCCAAACGAGCCGTCCGGCTGCGTCCACGTCGTCAGCAGCCCGAAGACGGCGATGAGGAAGAAGACGGTCTGCAGCACCATCTTCTTGCGCCCCGCCAGGCCCTTGGAGTTGCGCTTGGACAGCTTGAGCCAGTCGTCCAGGAAGCCGATGAAGCCGTAGCCGAACGTCAGGAGCAGCACCACCCAGACGGCGCGGCTCTTCAGGTCCGCGAACAGCAGCGTGCCCGCGGCGATGCAGATGAGGATGAGCGCGCCACCCATGGTGGGCGTGCCCTTCTTCTTCTGGTGCGAGTCCGGCGTGTCCTCTCGGACGTTGCTCTGTCCGTGCTGCTTCAGGCGCAGCCTCGCGATGAGGCGCGGCCCAATGAGCATGCCCAGCACGAGCGCGAAGACCCCGGCGGCGATGATGCGGAAGGTGGGGTAGCGCAGGAAGTTGAGAACCCGCCCCGCTTCCGTGTTCTGGATGAGCTCGTAGAGCAGATACAGCACTAGTGGTTTCCTCCGGAGGACGCGGTCGTGCCCGTCAATGCGGCCACCACCCGCTCCAGCCGCATTCCGCGGCTTGCCTTCACCAGCACCACGTCGTGAGGGCGAAGCCTCGGCGTCAACCACGCCACCAGGGGCTCCACCTCCGTGAAATGCGCCGCGGACTCGCCCAGCCCCGCGCGCTTGAAACCCTCGATGGAGCGCGGGCCGAAGAAGGCCACCAGCGCCGCCTTGCCCGCGACCTGCCCGCCCAGTCGCGCGTGCTCCTCGAACTCGCCCGGGCCCAGCTCCAGCATGTCGCCCAGCACCGCCACCGCGCGGCCCCCGGGCGTCACCAGCGTGCCCAGCGTCTCCAGCGCCGCGTCCATGGAGGCGGGGTTCGCGTTGTAGCAGTCGTCAATCACCGTCACGCCACCCAGCCCGTCCACCACGTTGAGGCGCCGCGCATAGGGCCTGGCCGCCTCCAGCCCCTTGACGCACTCCTCCGCCGTGTAGCCCAGCGCCAGCGCCACCGCGAAGGCCGCCGTCGCGTTCTGCGCGTTGTGCGGCCCGATGAAGCCCAGCCGCACCGGCCACTCCCTGCCCAGGTGGCGCACCGTGGCCACCATGCCGTCGCGGCCCTTCGTCTCCACCGACACCAGCCGCACGTCCGCGTCGGCCGCGCGGCCGAAGGTCAGCCGGTTCGCTTCACTGCGCTCGGCCTGCGCGGAGATGAGCGCGTCGTCCGCGTTGACGACAATCGTCGTCCCATGTCCCATCTCCTGGAACATCTCCCCTTCCGCGTCCGCCACGCCCTGCAGGCTGCCCAGCCCTTCCAGGTGCTCGGGTTGGACGACGGTGATGACCCCCGCGTCCGGCCGCACCACCCGGGTGAGGCGCTGGATTTCGCCGGGCCGGTTCATCCCCACCTCGATGACCGCCGCCACGTGCTGGGGCTCCAGCCGGAACAGCGTCAGGGGGACACCGACTTCGTTGTTGAAGTTGCCTTCCGTCTTCAGCGCCGGCCCGCGCGTGGCCAGGATGGCGCCCACCATCTCCTTGGTGGTCGTCTTCCCGTTGGAGCCGCCCACCGCGCAGATGGGGATGCGGAAGCGCTGACGGTGGTGGCGGCCCAGGGCCCCCAACGCCATCAGCGTGTCGTCGACCTCGTAGAGCGTGAAGCCCTCCGGTAGCGCGGGCAGGGCACGGCCCCGCCCCACCACCGCGCCGGCCGCCCCACCCTTCGCCGCGACGTCCACGAAGGCGTGGGCGTCGAAGCGCTCACCCACCAGCGCCACGAAGAGGCACCCCGGGGTGAGTGCCCTCGTGTCGGTGCAGACGGCCTCGAAGGCGGCCGGCCCGGGACTTCCGAGCCGGGTCGCCCCCGTCGCCTGCACCACCTCTTCGTCGCTGAATCGAGCTGCCATAGGGGTGTGGGGCGTCCCGTCCGCGAGCCTTCTCAGCCGGCGGTGCGGCTCGCCAGCGCCTTGGCGGCGGCCTGGCGGTCATCGAAGCTGAGCTTCTCCTTGCCCACCTGCTGGTACGTCTCGTGGCCCTTGCCGGCGATGAGGACGACGTCGTCCGGGCCCGCCAGGCCAATGGCCTGCTCGATGGCGGTGCGTCGGTCCGCCTCCACGAGGTAGCCCTTCTCGCCCGACTTCGCCTTGTTCGCGGAGATGCGGCGCAGGCCGCCCTTCTCCACGCCCGACGTCACCTGGCTGATGATCTCCTCCGGGTCCTCGGTGCGCGGGTTGTCGCTGGTGATGACCGTCAGGTCCGCGGCCTCCGCGGCCACCGCGCCCATCAGCGGACGCTTGCCCTTGTCCCGGTCTCCTCCGCAGCCGAAGACCGCGATGACGCGGCCCTTGGCCATGGCGCGCGCGGCCTCCAGCGCGCGCTTGAGCGCGTCGTCGGTGTGCGCGTAGTCCACGAACACGGCGGGCGCTCCGGCGGGGCCGTAGTTCTCCACGCGCTCCATGCGGCCAGCCACGGGCGTCATCCGCTCGATGCCGACCTTCACGTCGGCGCGCGAGAAGCCCGCGCCGATGCCGATGCCCACCGCCAGGAGGATGTTCTCCAGGTTGTGGGGCCCGAGCAGCTTGCTCTTCAGGGAGATATCGCCCGAGGGCGTCTTCAGCGTGCCGGTGATGCCGGCCAGCGTGAAGGTGACGTCCGAGACCGAAATCTCACCGTTGCCGGTGCGGCTGAACTTCCACGCCATGCGCTTCTGGCCGCGCTGCTCGTTGTAGATGCGGCTGGCGTACGTGTCGTCGCCGTTCACCACGGCCACGCCCGTGGCGGACAGGTTCTCCGCGAACAGCTTCCGCTTCGCCTGGAAGTAGTCCTCCATGTCCTTGTGGTAGTCGAGGTGGTCGCGGCTCAGGTTGCTGAAGCCCGCGGCCTTGAAGGTCAACCCGTGCACGCGCTCCTGCGCGAGCGCGTGGCTGGACACCTCCATCACCACCGTCTCCACACCCGCGTCCACCATCTCCTTGAAGATGCGGTGCAGCTCCAGCGGATCCGGCGTCGTGTTGGCCGTTTCGACCGTCTTGCCCCCGAACTTGTAGCCCAGCGTGCCGATGACACCCGTGGACACGTAGGCCGCAGCGCCCATCGCCTCCAGCAGGAACGACGTCGTCGTCTTCCCGTTGGTGCCGGTGACCGCCAGCAACGTCAGCTTGTCGGCCGGCCGGCCATGGAAGTTCGCGGCGATGAGGGCCAGCGCCTTGCGCGCGCTGCCCACCTTGAAGAAGGGCACCTGCGAGGAGGGCACCGGCTTCTCGGAGACCACCGCCACGGCTCCGCGTGACACGGCCTCCCCGATGAATTGGGCACCATCCTCCTTGGTGCCGGGAATGGCGATGAACAAGTCGCCAGGCTTCACATGCCGCGAGTCCTGGGTCACACCGGTGACGTCGACCGCGGAACGACCACCCGAGGTCTGCTCGGCACCACACCCTGCGAGGACATCCGTCAGCTTCATCTCTTCCCCTTCACACGCATTGCAAGCGCGGGGCCTGGAACGAGCGCGGCCTCATTGCCGCGTCGCGAGCTCCAGCGTCACCCGGGCCCCCTTCTCCACCAGCGAGCCGGCGGCGGGGGTTTGAGACACCACACGTCCACTGCCCAGTACTTGTGGCTCGAGAGCCGCGGCGAGCAGCTTCACCACGGCCTCGCGACCTCCGGCACCCTGGACGTCCGGCACACGCACCGTGCCGGGTTCAGGGCTCTCCGAAACCGCCTCCTCCAACGCCGGCCGAGCGGGCTCGGTGGCCTTCGCCACCGGCTTCGCCGCGACAGGCACGGGGGATGCGGCGGCCATGGCCACCCCGGGTGCCACCGTCCGAGACGGGGGCACGGCCAGGTGGGCCATGGCAGCGGTCGCAATTTCCTTGAAAGCAGGGGCAGCCACGAGCCCCCCGTACACGTCTGTCTTGGGTTCGTCCACCACCACGAGGATGACAATGCGCGGATCCTCGGCCGGCACCATGCCGACAAAGGAGGCAATCCGCTTGTCCGAGTAGCCCCGAGCCACCGGATCCGCCTTCTGGGCCGTTCCCGTCTTGCCGGCGACCCGGTACTCCTCCATGGCGGCCTTGGGCGCGGTGCCTCCCTTGACCACCACGCTTTCGAGCATGCTCACCACCTGATTGGCCACCTTCGCGGAAACCGCCCGGCGGACCTCGGTGGGGCGATTCTCAAGCAGCACTACCCCGTCGGGGTCCACCACCTTCGACACGAGGTAGGGCCGCATCAGCACGCCATCGTTGGCCAGCGCACCATAGGCCGCGGCAATCTGCACGGCGGTGGCCGTCATGCCCTGCCCGAAGGACTGGGTGGCCAGGGAGACCTCCGCCTTGGGAAAGGGGATGACGCCCCGGCCCTCGCCGGGAAGGGCCAGGCCCGTGCGCTCGGCGAAGCCGAAGGCATGGTAGCCGGCCACCATCTTCTCGCGGCCCAGCACCTGGGCAATCTTGGCCATGCAGATGTTGGAGGAGACCTGGAGGATGCCCCTGGGCGCCGTCCAGCCGTAGGGGTGCGTATCGTTGATGGTGTGGCGGCCCACGCGCCAGGCGCCGTTCTCACAGAAGAAGACGCTCTCCTCGGTGATGGCCTTCTGCTCCAGCGCCGCGGCCACCACGAAGGGCTTGGTGGTGGAGCCGGGCTCGAAGGTGTCCAGCGCGCCCCGGTTGCGCACCGTGCCGCGGGTGATGCTCTCCGGGGTGTTGGGGTTGAAGCGGGGGTGGTTGGCCAGCGCCAGAATCTCCCCCGTCTTCGGATCCAACGCCACCACCATGCCGGCGATGCCCTTGGCCTCCTCCACCGCCTTGGCCAGGGACTTCTCCGCCACATACTGGAGATGACGGTCCAGGGTCAGCGTGACGGCGGCGCCCTGGCGCTCCAGGGGGTCCAACGCGCCCTGCACCAGCAGCTTGCGGCCCTTGGCGTCGCGGAAGCCCGACATGCGGGAGTTCTGCCCGGACAGCTCGTCCTCGAAGGCCAGCTCCAGGCCCTCCAGGCCCTTGCCGTCCATGCCCACCATGCCCACGACGTGGGCGCCCAGCTCGCGCTGCGGATAGAAGCGCTTGGGCTCCTTGGTGAAGCCCATGCCGGGCAGGCCCAGCGCCTTCACCGCGGCGACCTCCTGGGGCTTGGCCTGGCGCTTCACCCAGGCGAAGCGCTTGGAGCGCGCCAGGCGGGCCCCCAGCTCGTCCGGGTCCACCTTCAGGGCCTTGGCCAGCGAGCGCGCGGCCTGACGCACGTCAGGCAGCATGGAGGGGTCCACCCAGATGGAGTCCACCTCCACGCTCTGGGCGAGCGGCGTGCCGCGCCGGTCGAAGATGTCGCCCCGGCGGGCGGGAATCTCAATCTGGCGGACGTACTGGTCCTGCGCCATTCCGCGCAGCTTCTCCTGCTCGAAGACCTGGAGCTGCACGGCGCGACCGAAGGCGACGCCCAGGAGCAACAGGAAGAGGCTGAACAGCAGCTGCACGCGCAGCTTCAGTCCCTTCGTGTTGGGCTCCGGGGCCCGTGTCGCCTTGAAGTCCCTCACCGGCCCGAGCCTCCACGGCCCGCCACGCGTACGCCAGGCTTGTCTTGAGACGGAGCGGATGCGGAGGCGCTGCCGCGCGAGGGCTTGTCCGCGGACAGCGACACCACCGCGCTGCCGGCGGGCATCGTCATGCCGAGTTGCTCACGCGCCACGCGCTCCAGCCGACCCGGCGCCTTGAGCGTGGCCAGCTCCAGCTTGAGCCGGTCATTCTCCCGGGTGAGCGAGCGGCTCTCCGACTCCGCGCGCGACAGCCGGTAGCCCATGTCCACCACCATCACCCGACTGGTGACGTGGAGCATGCCCACGCCAGCGAAGAGGGAGAACAGGAGGACGGCGGGCAACAGGTGCAACAGCACCCCCGTCAACGACACGGAGCCACGCTGGGAGGACGCCTTGCTCATCGTACTTTCTCCACCACGCGCAGGTGCGCGCTTCGAGAGCGGGGGTTGGCCGAAATCTCTTCGTCCGAGGCGGCCACGGCCTTCTTGGTCACCACGATGAAGTTGCCCACGCTCGCGCAGACGCAGATGGGCAGGCCCGGAGGACAGGTGCAGCGGCCCTCCAGCGTGCGGAAGCCTTCCTTCACCTTGCGGTCCTCCAGCGAGTGGAAGGAGATGACCGCGGCGCGGCCCCCCACCTTGAGCAGCGCGGGCAGCGCGGCCAGGAGCGAGTCCAGCGCCTCCAGCTCCTGGTTCACCGCCATGCGCAGCGCCTGGAACGTCCGGGTGGCGACGTGGATCCGCGTGGGCCACGCCTTGCGAGGCACCGCGCGCTTCACCACCTCGGCGGCCTCCAGCGTGCGCGTGGGCAGCGCGCGCTTGAGCTCGCGGGCGATGGGCCGGGCGAAGGGCTCCTCGCCGTACTCCTTGAGGATGAGCGCCAGCTCGGACTCGTCCGTGGACGCGATGAGCTCCGCGGCCGTGGGGCCGTCCGGGCCCATGCGCATGTCCAGCGGGCCGTCCTTCATGAAGGAGAAGCCGCGCTCGGCCACGTCGAGCTGCGGAGAGGAGACGCCCAGGTCCACCAGCACGCCGTCCACCGGGAGCAGCTCCGCGACCACGCGAGGCAGGTCCGCGAAGTTGCCGGCGCGTCCCTGGAAGCGGGGGTTGGGCCCCAGGCGGGCGGAGGCGGCGGCGAGCGCCACCGGGTCGCGGTCCACGCCCACCACGGACGCGCCCTGTGCCAGGAGCGCCTCCGTGTGGCCACCACCCCCCAGTGTGCCGTCGATGATCACCTTGCCCGCTCCGGCTCGCAGCAGCTCCACCGCTTCACGCAGAAGGACGGTCTGGTGCTGGAAGTCCAAGTCCCCCACGCGGTCAGACGAAGGGAGCCCGCGCGAGTGAAAACGCGGCGCGGGCGTCGTTCATGTGCGGGTAGATTTCAAACGCGTCGTGCGCGCCCGCCGCCCGGAAGATGGCGGCCAGGTACGGCGACAGTCCGGACAGCTTCAAGTCCCCACCCGTGCGGCGGAACGCCTCCGCGCGGGCCATCAGCGGCTTGACGCCCCGGTAGTTGAGGTGCCCCACGTCGGACAGGTCCAGCACCACCTGACGCACGCCCCGGTGCATGCGCTGGGTGAGCTCGTCGCACAACTTCAGCAGGTCCTGCTCGCTCAGCTCGCCCTCCAGCATGAGCGTCTCCACGCGGTCGGCGCCCGCCAGCGCGCTCGTCGCCCTCCGCCGCACCTCCAGAACCTGATTCATACGCGTGCCACCCTCTCGGGACTCCGACCTTCTGTCGACTTTCCGGCTATTGGTGCCGCAGCTCGGAAAGCACCTTCATCACGTCCGCGGAGGCCGCTTCCTGCCGGGCCTCTTCCTGGGCCTTCGCCCAACCCTCGCGGCTCCAAAGTTCAATCACCTTCACCATCCCCGCCCACACCACGTCCTTCTCCAGCCCCGCGTACGTCCTGAGCGACGGCGGAATCAGCAGCCGCCCCAGCCTGTCCAGCGGGCACTCCTGAGCGCTGGCCACGTACAGGCGCATCAGCGTCTTCACCCCGGGCTCCATCGGATTGCGCCGCGCGAGGGACGCCTCGAGCGCCTCCCACTCCCGCACCGGGTAGGCGTGGAGGCACCGGTCCAGGGCCGTGGTGATGATGAGCCGCTCGTCATAGGCCCCCACCAAGGTCTCCCGGAGCTTCGCCGGGAGGCTGGTCCGCCCCTTCGCGTCGATCTGGTGCTCATAGACGCCTCGGAACACGGGGGATGATCCACCTTTTCAGCCCTTCAGGGGATGAAGCTCCACTCCTTCCCACTTCTTGCCACTACCGGGCGGCATTCATACGCGGCCCCCCAGGGGGGGTCAAGAAAGCGCAACAGGTTGGAACACGCCGCCAGTGGGTTCCCGACATCCAGACAACCCGTCACACCTGGAAGGTCAGGTGTTTGGCGCGTCGCGGCGCCCTACCCGTGGGGAGGGGGTGAACTTGAGCTGTCTGCTGGAAGAGCGCAGAGTGACGGGTGCGTGAACACGAACGTGCGACTGAAGGTGGCCTACAAGAGCCCGCAGTCCCTGGTGGGGGAATACACGCGCAGCGTGGGTCAAGGTGGCGCCACGCTCCAGACGCGTCGCAGTCTCCCGCTGGGGACCCGCTTCACTTTCGAGCTGCATGCCGGAGGTGTGCCCCGCCCCGTGGAGGTGCTGGGCGAGGTGGTGCAGGTGGAGCCCCGCGAGGAGCGCAACTACCTGGTCACCGTGCGCTATGGGGCCAGCGCGGACCGCAGCGCGCTGGACGCCGTGCTCCAGCGGATCTTCGCCGCCCAGGAGCAGGAGGGGCTGCGGCGCTTTCCCCGGCTCCCGCTGCACCTGCGCGCGCTGGAGGCCACGCCCCTGTCGCCGACGTTCCTCGTCCGGGACATCTCGCGAGGCGGCGTGGGGCTGGAAGTGCTGGCGCCCACCCTGCCCCGCCACGTGCGCGTGGGCACGCCCTTCCTGTTGGAGATGGACCTGACGGGCGGCTCGCTGCTGTTGCACGGCGAGGTGGTGTGGACGTCGTCGGTGCCCCGGAAGAACGCCACCGAGGCGACGCCGGGCTTCGGCGCGACTTTCGGCAGGCTTCGGGCGCCGATGCAGCAGCGGCTGGATGCGCTGCTCGCGCTGGAGTCACTGCCCCCCGCGCCCTGGAAGGCGCGGGTGAGCTTTGGCATGGACGCCGTGACGCGGATGCCGTGACGACGGCTCGGGCTACTCCGTGAAGGGGTAGCCGCCGGCGGACTCGATGGCGGCCACCACCGTCTCCCGCAGCTCCGCGGGGTTGTACGGCGTGAAGATGTCCAGCGTGGCCAGCCGCTTCAGCTCCTGGTCCAACGCGTCCCCTTGGAGCGTCGCGCACAGCGCGCGGCGCGTCCTGTCGTAGGAGCGAGGGATGCTGTCGAGCGCGAACAGGCGCACCAGCGCCAGCCGCACTGGATCCAACGTGCCACCGGCCGCGGCCTGGCGGGTGCGAGTCACCAGCGAGTCCAGGGCGAAGGCGTCCATCACCACGTCGGAGAGCGCGGCGAGCACCTCCTGGTGCTGCTCCAGCTCCGGGCCGAACTTCTCCGCCGCCACGCGCAGGCCGTGGAGGGCCAGGCGCTTGGCGACCTCGGCGGCCACCTCCTGCGGGGCCAGCGCGTCGTCCGTCCGCGCCCGGGGCTTCTCGCCGCGTGCCAGCTCCTCCGCCACGTTGCCCGCCACGGCGAACAGCGGCAGGTCGCCCTTCACCGCGCGCTTGAGGAGCATGCCGGTGATGAGCATGCGGTTGATTTCGTTGGTGCCCTCGAAGATGCGGTTGATGCGCGCGTCGCGGTAGGCGCGCTCGACGGGGTACTCCTCGATGTAGCCCGCGCCGCCGTGCAGCTGCACCGCGTCGTCCACCACGTGGCCCAGGGCCTCCGAGCCGTAGACCTTCATGATGGAGGACTCGATGGCGTACTCCTCCACGGCGGCTAGCAAGTGGCCCTCGTAGTCGGGGGCGGACTTGTCGCGGGCGGCGAGGCGCGCGTCGACCAGGCCCGTGGTGCGGTAGGTCATGCTCTCCAGCGCGTAGATGAGCGCGGCCATGCGCGCCAGCTTCTCGCGCGACAGCGGGAAGCGGACGATGGGCGTGCCGAACTGCTTGCGCTCCTGCACGAAGCGCAGCGCGTTGCCGAGCTGGAGCTTCATGCCCCCGAGCACGCCCGCGCCCAGCTTCAAGCGGCCGTAGTTGAGGATGTTGAAGGCAATCTTGTGGCCCTTGCCCACCTCGCCCAGCAGGTTCTCCGCCGGGACGCGCGCGTCCTCGAAGTAGAGCGGGCACGTGGACGAGCCACGGATGCCCATCTTGTGCTCCTCCGGGCCCACCGTGAGGCCCGGGGTGTCCTTCTCCACGATGAAGCCGGTGAACTTGTCGCCATCCACCTTGGCGAAGACCACGAACACGTCCGCGAAGGCCGCGTTGGTGATGTAGAGCTTGGAGCCGTTGAGAATCCAGTGCTTGCCGTCCGGCGAGCGCACCGCCTTCGTCTTCGCGCCCAGCGCGTCACTGCCGCTGCCCTGCTCCGTGAGGGCGTACGCCGCCACCCACTCGCCGGTGCCCAGCTTCGGCAGGTACTTCGCCTTCTGGGCGGCGTTGCCGAACCAGACGATGGGCAGCGAGCCGATGCCCGTGTGCGCGCCGAACGTCACGGACCAGGAGCCGTTGAGGCTCATCGCCTCCGCGAGCAGGAGCGACGTCGTCTTGTCCAGGCCGGTGCCGCCGTAGGCCTCGGGGATGTCCACGCTGAGCAGGCCCAGCTCTCCCGCGTGCCGAAGCAGCTCGCGCAAGAGCGCGTTGTCCTTGTGCTCGATTCGAGCGGCCTGGGGCAGCACCTGCTCGCGGCTGAACTGGAGCGCCGTCCTGAAAAAGAGGCGTTGCTCCTCGGTGAAGGTCTCCGGCGTGACGAAGCGGGAGGTGCCGACCTCCTGGAAGAGGAAGGCCCCTCCGGTGGGAATTTCCTTCGACGCGGTGGGCTCGTTCACTGCGGCCATCGATGACCTCCCAGATGCGGAGGGCCTCGCTTTTTCCGTCGAGCGGAGACGCGGCCCATCCTTGGCAAGCTATGAAGCGCCGCATCATAGGAGGAGTGGCGAGCAGGCCAGCCCTTTTCTCTCGGGTTCAGCCCAGCGATTTCGCCAGGCAGGACCGAGGGGGCACACGACCGTTCCGCTCAGCGGAATGGCCGCATCCAGCGCCCATTTGGAGCCAGTTCGTGAACATGCGAGTGCCTTGGTGACAGCCCCAGAAACGGGGAGTCGCCATGTTCGAGACATCGCCTCACGGTCTCCATGAATCACGAGGACCCGGCGGAAAGAGCCCACTCACAGGCACCTCTCCTCGCCAGGAACATGCGGGGAAAGGTCTGCCCCGCCATCGCTCACGCGTGATTGTAATGCCAGGAACAATCGCTCGCGCCGGCTCGGGCCCTCGCCATTCACAATGTCTACCCATGCGTCCTCACTTCAATCAGGAGCCCTCTCCAGCTCCTGTGAATGGGGGATGTCATGAGACTGGGAACACGGGTGTTGTCGTGGCTGTGCGTCGTGGGCGTCATCGCGGGCAGCGCGAGTTCGACCGCCGCCGAGCCTCTCGCGGGAAGCTTGTCGTGGGCCCGTCAGCTCAGCGGCCCCGGAGAAGAGTCCGGACAGATTGCCTCCGGCAGGGACGGAAGCGTCGTCTCCTTCATCAACTTCACCGGAAGCCTCAACGTCGGTGCGGGCCCCATCCAGGCACCGGGGGGGCCCACGGCCCAGGCACTCGCGCTCGTCCGGCATGACGCGCAGGGCACGCCGACCGTCCTGCGCGTCATCAGCGGGTTCCATGGCTTTCGTCATGGGGTGGATGGCCAGGGCAACATCGTCATCCTCGTCACGGCTGTCGACATCAGTCCTGGCAGCCTGTTCGGCGACGACTTCCAGTTGGTGAAGTTCGACGCCACCGGCCGCCTGCTCTGGCTGCGTCCCATCCCCGCCACGGACCTCTTCGTGCAGGGGCTCGCGATTGACCGCGACGGCAACATCGGCATCGCGGGCTACACCGTGACGCAACAAGGCAGCCCCAGGCTCGCCTTCCTCAAGCACAACTCCGAGGGCACCCGGCTGTGGCGCTTCGTCGACGCGAACACCGTGCAGAGCTTCAGCAGGACCGCCATCGCCGACAGCGAAGGCAACTTCTACGTGGCGGGCGATGCGATGGGGGCCACGGCCTCCTCGGAGCCCTACCTCGTCAAGCTCTCACCTGGCGGACAGCCGCTCTGGCGCCGGCGACTGGTCGGCGCGCTGGGCTTCGGCCTCGGCGTCGCAACCCATGGCAACCGCGTGGTGATGGTCGGCACGTACGCCTTCACCTTCACCTTCGCCGGACAGAGCCACACGTCCACCGACAACCTCGGCATCAACCAGGACGCGTTCATCGCCGCCTGGACGCTGGATGGCGAGGAGCGCTGGGCCCACAACTTCGGCTTCGACATCGACAGCGTCGCCATGGACGAGCGCGACGGCGTCACCGTCGTCGGGGGCTATCAGGCGGGCAGCTCGGACCTGGGCATCCTGGGCCCGCTGCCCGGCAACCCGTCGAGCGCCGCCAACGTCTACGTCGCGAAGTTCGACCGCATCCAGGGCCAGCGCCGCTGGGTGCGCAACTTCCCCAGTGGCCTGGACCGCGGCTCTCCCGGGCTCGATGACGGCTCCATCGCCGTCTCCAAGGACGGCCGCGCCGCGGTCCTCGGCGTCTTCCACGACACGCTCCAGGTGGGCTCGCAGACGTGGACCGCGAGCGGAGTGTCGGACCTCTTCCTGTTCGGCTTCGAGCCCTGAGCGTCAGCCCGCGTCCCTGACGCGAGGCGGCGTCGGGAAGACGAGGCACAGGGTGTCGAACAAGGGCTCGCCCGGGGCCGTGTACACGGCTCCGAGCGCCCGCGCGGCCTGTGAGACTTCGGTGCCGAACGAGGGCACGAGGCAGATGTCCTCGGACTGCTTGAAGCGCCCCTCGAGCAGCACCAGTCCGTGCCGCAACATCGCCAGGTCCTGACGCCCCTCGCGCACCGGCACCGAGGGGCCATTCGCATCCGGCCCGGGGAGCTTGCCCACGCTGGTGCTCAGCTCGAAGCCGTCCGCGCGCTGGATGATGCGCAGCTTTCCGGGCGCCACCTCCGAGAGCCACGCGCGAAAGCCGTCCTCGTCACGCAGGACCAGCGGATACGCCACCGGCGCGTCCGGATGCGCCAGCCACACCGCCTTCGCGGAGTCTCGCAGCATCGCGAGCAGCTCGGACACCTGCACCAGGAACGTGTCGGCGTCCGGCACCAGCAGGACGTCACGCCCCTTCACCCGCTCGGCGAGACGCGCGAGGGACTCCGGACGCGAGGGCTCGAACGACTCCGCGCCGAGCCGCACCTGCTCACCCGTGAGCGACAACCGTAGCGCATCGGACGGAAGGGCCTCGCCGTAGACGGGCACGTCGCGACGAGCGCTCGGGCCTCCGTCCTCGGGTGCTCGGCCAACCCCCGTGGAGAGCGAGGGCAGCGGCTCGGGCTTCAGCGACTGCAGCGGCTCCGCGGCCTTCTCCTCGCGACAGCCCACCGCCACGAGCAGCGGACACAGCAGCACCACGAGGCCTCGCGCACCCAGGGACGCGCTTCGCTCCCGCGCATCGAGGCACCACGAGGTCACGAGGCGAAACCACGCGGGTCCCCACCCACGCCCCACACAGCTCCGAGCCCCCGCGCCCCACTGACGCCTCACACAGCCCCGAGCCCCCACGCCCCACCGCACGAACATCATGGAGTCGTCGGACCCGCCGTGGCAGGCAGCGCGGGCTTCGGCAGCGCGCTCGCGACACAGGCCGCGTCCGCCAGCCCCAGGCCGACAGCGTGCTCCGCCGCTTCACGCGCGTCCTTGAACAGCACCATGTCCTGGAAGCGCTTCGTGTCCTTCGCGCGCCCCGCGTCGCGGATGTACACGGCCTTCACCCGGCCCGGGAACTCCTCGCGAATCTGCGCGTAGACCTCCGGGTCCTTCTCGCCCGAGTCCCCCACCAGCACGACGGGCTGCGAGAACTGCGTGAGCAGGCGGCGGATGATGGGCTGCTTGTAGTTGGACAGCGACGAAGGGCCCAAGTCGCGCAGGTACACCCCGAAGCCCGCGGGGAACTGGTGCCGCTCCAGGAACCCCCGCACGCGCGGCAGGTACTGCACCGGCGAGCCGCTCACCAGCGCGAACGCCGACGACGTCCCGACGCCCCGCATGCAGCCGTAGAGCGCGGCCATGCCCGGCACCACCTCCTGCGTGTCGGAGTCCTTCAGCAACGCGGTCTGCACCAGCTTCGTCGGCTTCGTCACCTGCGTCACCGCCACCGTGTCGTCGAAGTCGGAGACCACCAGCAGCGACGTCGTCGCCGGCAGCACCTCCACCCGGGCACTGGCGATGGCGCCCTCCACCGACGCCTCGGCTTCGGACGCGCCCTCCTTGAAGCGGCTCCCCTCCGGCGGCATCAAGGTCACCTCGAAGCCTCCGTCATGCCCGCTCGTCACCGTGGCCGTGACGCCCTGGAAGCGCACCGACACCTTCGCGCCCTCCCAGTTGGGCGCCGTCAGCCGCCGCAGGTTTCGCGACAGCGCCGAGCTGCCGTCCGACGGCGCCTCCTTCAGCACGCGCCCCTGAAGCATGACGCGCTCAGGCAATCCCAACACGGGCGCGAGCAACACCGCCGGAGCCGCCAGAACGTCGGAGCCCCCCAGTAGAACACCCAGGACAAAGAGCCGAGCAAGCATGGTCAACGGAATTTTCCCGTGTTAACGTTTCCAGAGCCCTGATGATAGCTTCGCGCGGGTCTCGAGAGGCGTGTTGGAGTCGTGGAGGGGCAGCACATCGGCCCGGTGCGCCCAGAGGAGCCGGAAGACACGTGGAGCACCCGTCCGAAGGGCTCGATTTCGGCAAGTACACGTTGCTCGAGCGCATCGCGACGGGCGGCATGGCGGAGATCTACCGCGCCCGGATGACGGCGGTGGCGGGGGTCACCAAGCCCGTCGTCATCAAGAAAATCCTCCCGGGCTACGCGGACAAGAGCGCCTTCGTCTCCATGTTCGTCAACGAGGCGCGCATCGCCGCGGGGCTGAGCCACGGCAACATCGCCCAGGTCTTCGACTTTGGCGAAGTGGGCGGCCAGTACTTCATCGCGATGGAGTGGGTGGACGGACATCCGCTGTCACGGGTGCTGCGACGGGCCCGCGAGAAGGGGCTCTACACCCTACCCCAACCGCTGGCCCTGCTGGTGACGGTGGAGGTGCTCAAGGGACTGGCCTACGCCCACACCCGCCTGGATGACCGCGGCCGGCCGCTGCACATCATCCACCGCGACGTCAGCCCGCAGAACGTGCTCCTGAGCTTCGAGGGCCAGGTGAAGCTGGTGGACTTCGGCATCGCCCGGGCGCGGCTCGCGGGCCATGGCGCCAGCGACGAATCCGACGAGGCGGAGGCCAAGGGCAAGTACGCGTACTTCGCGCCGGAGCAGGCCCGGGGCCGGGAGCTGGACGCGCGCGCGGACATCTTCGCGGCGGGCACGCTCCTGTACGAGACGCTGTGCGGGCGGCTGCCCTTCGAAGGAGCCATCCCGGACGTGATGCGCAAAATCGCCCTGGGCGACTTTCCGCGTCCCCGAGAGCTGGACCCGGACATCCCGCCGGCCCTGGAGCGCATCCTCCTCACCGCCCTCGCGGTGGAGCGCGACCAGCGCTACCCCACCGCCGAGGCCTTCGCCGAGGCCCTCACCCGCTACCTGCACACCGCCACACCCGACGTCTCCTCCAGCGCGCTGGCCCACTTCATGGGCTACCTGTTCGAGACGGAGCTGGTGGCGGACGGACGGCCCGTGCTCCTGCCGCGCGAGTTCCTCGCGCAGATGGCCCGGTGGACCCGCGCCCCCGCTGACCGCCGCACCGTCCGCGAGCCGCCTCCGCTCGACCTGCCTCCGCCGCCCGAGTCCATTCCGGCCCCTCGCGCGCAGACGCCCGGAGAGGGTCGCCGCGAGCGCACCACCCAGCCCATCCCCGCGGTGCCCGGCCCCTCGGAGCCCGCCACCGTCCCGGAGAGCGAGGCCCCCACCGAGCCGCCCCATCCCGCGCCCCGGCCTCCGGGCGGCTTCCGCCTGCCGCGCGCGGTGGTGTTGGGCGCGCCGGTGCTGGCCGCCGTGGGCGTGGCGCTCTTCGTGATGGCGCTGGGGCGCAACGGCACCTTCTCCGTGGAGCTGAGCTCCTCGCCCCCCGGCGCCACCATCCGGGTGGATGGCCGCATCCTGGGCTCCGTCACGCCCGCCCTCCTCACGCACCTGCCCGCCGACAGCGAGCACCTGCTGGAGGTCCAGATTCCCGGCATGGTGCCGTGGAGCCAGGTGGTGCGCGCCGAGCGGGGAAACACCCTCGCGGTCCACGCGCGGCTCCGTCCACGGCTGAACACTCCGACCTCTGGAGCCGCCGCGCTCGCCGCGAACAGGGCGCCTCACGAACCGCCGCTCCAGGACGCGGACTGGGCTCCGGGCAGCCTGCGCCTGTCCGCCGTGAGCCACGCCTTCCGCGTCCCGCTGACGTCCGCCGCGCGCGTGGCGCTGGACCCGGCTCGCACCTACCTGGTGCACACCGAGGGGCGGATGTCCCTGGGGGGACCGATGGCCGTGGAGCACGCCGGCTACTTCCTGGAGGGCGACAGCGAGCTGCCCGCGCACGAGTCCTTCGGCCTGCTCGGCCCCGACGAGCAGCTCATCCGCCACGCCACCGTCCTCTATGTCTTCGCGCTGGACGCGCGGCGCGAGGACAACCGGGGCGGGCTCCAGGTGCGCGTGCGGGAGCTGGGCGGCCCCACCCATCCGCCGTTCCGCCTGGACGCGCGCCACCACGCGGTGAAGCTCTCGCGCGCGGACCGCTTCGTCCTCCATGCGCTGGACCCAGGCACCACCTACGAGGTGGTGCTGCGCTACACCGCCGAGCCCGCCCGGACGCGGGGCCTGGGCGGAGGTCCCGTGGGCCGGGTGCTCGGACTGGTGGGCACGGACCAGGGCCCCGACGGCTCGCCCAGCGGCCTGGCGCTCCTGGAAGTGGGGCAGCCGTCCCGATTGAGGGGAGCGTCCTGGCTCCAGCTCGCCTTCCCGGATGACAACCTGGCGGACAACACCGGCACCCTGCTGCTGGAGGTCATCCCCACCTCGCGGCCCGAGCAACGCAACGAGCGCCCCACGCGTTGACGGGTTGCTACAGCCGTGCAGCGACCTGTCGCCGAAAAGTTGATCCTCCGGGCCCTCCCCCTACCCTGAGCGGCAAGGAGGGCTCAACATGTTGAAGCTGATGGCGGTGGCCGTCGTAGGTGCGGTGGTGCTGGGGACGGTGGGGCTGTCCGGTCGCGTGGATGCGCGGCCAGGGAGCACGGAAGCAGGGCCGACACAGGCGCAGGTGGAGGCGGCGCTGGACGCACGGCAGAAGGAGCTTCTGGGCATCCTTTTGGAGGCACAGCGAACGGGCGAACGCACGGCGTCGGTTCACCGGTAATCTCGTGGCGTCGAACGCGAACCGGTGCTAAGCCCGGTCCTCCTTTGACGTCCATCTGCCCGTGAGGGGGACATGCCTGAAGGGTCCGCGTCACTCAACCAGCTGGCGGTCGGCGACCGGGTCGTCTATCCGAATCAGGGTGTCTGCCGCGTCACCGCCATCGACACGAAAGTAGTGGCGGGACAGAGCCTCGTCTTCGTCACGATGCGCCGGGAGGAAGACGGCGCCGTGGTCATGGTTCCCGAGGCCAAGGTCGTGGCCATCGGCGTGCGCAAGGTCGCCAATGCGGAGGACGTGAAGAGCGTCTTCGCCTTCCTGCGCTCGGACGGTGACAAGGCCGACCTGGACTGGAAGCAGCGCGCTCGCACCAACCTGGAGCGGATGACCCAGGGCGGAATCCTGGGCCTGGCCGAAGTCGTCAAGGACCTGCAGATCCTCAGCGAGCTGCGGCCCCTGCCGACCAAGGAGCGTGAGCTGTACGACAATGCCCGGCACCTCTTGGTGTCGGAGGTCGCCGCCGCGCTCGGCACCGCCGAGGTCAACGCCGAAGACGCCATCGACATCGTCCTCTTCCCGCCCGGCCGCGAGCGCCCCAAGCGCACCGCCGCCGAGTTCGCGCGCGGAGAGGAAGACGACCTGGGTCTGGACGGCGACCTGATTGGCCTCGACGGAGACCTGGACCTGCCCTCCGACGAGGAGCCGCCGGCCGAGCCCGCCGAGGAGGAGAACTCCGAGGAGGAGGGCTCCGAAGAAGAGTCCGAGGAGAAGTCCTCCGACGAAGACGCCCCGAAGAAGCGCGGCCGTCCGCCCAAGGCCAAGCCCGCGGAGGCCGAGAGCGCCGAGCCCGCCGCTCCGAAGAAGCGCGGCCGCCCGCCCAAGCCGAAGCCGGAGGCGCCTCCTGCTGGCGCCGAGCCCGCCGCGCCCAAGAAGCGTGGCCGTCCGCCCAAGGCCAAGCCGCCCGAGGCGGAGGGCGCCGAGCCCGCCGCGCCCAAGAAGCGTGGCCGTCCGCCCAAGGCGAAGCCCGCCGACGGTGGCGAGGACTGACAGTCGACACCCGAGTCCCGGGGGCGGTGCTCATGGCCCCCTCCGAGGGCCCTTTGCGCCGAGGTGACGCCCCGTGATTCGCATCGTGACGCTGGACCCCTTCGAGGAAAAGCCGCTCGCCAAGCTCAAGAGCACGCTCTACACGGCGTTCGGCGTGGGCAGCGAGCACTCCGGCAGCGCGGAGATTCCGCCCGGGCTCGGCGAGCCGCTCGACGCCGAGAAGCTGCTGGACCAGGTGAAGGGCATTCGCGCCTACCAGGATGACAAGGTGCTGCTGCTCACCTCGCGCAAGCTGAAGGAGCGCGAGCTGCCCAGCGGCGTGGCCCCCACTCCGGGCTTCGCGCGCCAGGGCAAGGACCGCGCCGTCATCACCCTGCAGCCGCACAAGGATTTGGAGACCAGCTTCAAGCCCGTGGCCCGCCACGCGCTCCACCAGCTCGGCCACCTCTGGGAGCTGCACCACTGCCTGGACCCGCGGTGCTCGATGTACCCGCCCTGGACGCCGTCGTTCAACTCGGGCGAGCCCATCTTCTGCACCTTCTGCCGGGAAAAGAGCGAGCAGAAGATTCGCCTTGCGAAGTCCTAGCACCGCACGCGCGCTGCCCCTCCTGGAGCTGGGGGGCCTCTTGCTGGTCGCGCTCCTGGCGCTGCTCTTCCACCTGCGACTGCCGGGCAAGCTCCCCTCCGAGGCGAGCTACCGCGCGGTGGCGGAGCGGCTCCAGGCGGAGGCCCGGCCCGGTGACGCCGTCCTCCTGTTCCCCTGGTGGGCGGAGCGCGCCCGCCTCTTCCTCCCGCCGTCGCTGCCCGTCTATGGCTACCTGGGCTCGGACCGGGATGACCTCTCCGCCCATCCGCGCGTCTGGGTGCTGGGCCAGCCGGAGCTGCCGCGCTCGGACGAGGACGCCTTCCTCGCCAGCTTCCTGCCGGAGCGCCGCGCCGTGGGAACCGCCACGCACGAGGGGCCGCTGTCGCTGGCCCTCTACGAGAATGGTCGCCACCGGCCCCGCCGCTTCAATGCCGCGGACCTCGTCTCTCGCGCGCGCGTCTATCTGGAGTCCGACGACGGCGCGCGCCAGCCCTGTCCCTTCGACGGCACGGCGCACCGCTGTCCAGGTCCGGGCAATGTGTACGTCGCGCGGGAGTGGCACGAAATCCTCTACGAGCCGCGCCGCTGCCTGTGGATGCCCGCTCCGGGTGGAGCGCGGCGCCTGGTCGCGGAGCTGGACGGCGTGCCCGGCGACGTGGGCCTGCGGCTGGAGGGGGGCATCATCTTCGAGTACGCCTTCCCTCGGGACGCCCAGCTGACGCCGGCCGTGCTGGGCGTGGACGACGCGGCCAGCGGCGCGCGGCTGCTGGAGGTGGCGATAGCGCCGGGCCAGGAGGGCGTGAAGAAGTCGGAGGTCCACCTGCCTCCGGGCGAGGCGCGCACGGTGAAGGTGTGGGTCCGCTCCCAGAATCCGGACCGGCGCGCGGTGTGCCTGGACGTGCTGGCGGTGGAGCCGGCGGTGGGGGTGAAGGGATGATGGGCAGGCCCGCCACCCGGGACGAGAGATACGTGGCGTGGGCGCTGTGGACGCTCGCCTTCGTGGCGCTGTGGCTGACGGAGTCCGCGGTGGGCTACACGCGCGATGAGAGCGTCTACTTCGCCGCGGCGGAGGGCTACGCGGGCTGGTTCCGGCAGCTCTTCCATTCGCCGGCGAAGGCGCTGACGGACGCGGCCATCGTCCGCGCGTGGGACTACAACCACGAGCACCCCGTGCTGATGAAGACGCTGTTCGGGCTGAGCCACCTGCTCTTCCACGACACGCTGGGGTGGATGCGCTCGGCCACGGCGTTCCGGCTGCCGGCCTTCGCCCTGGCGGCGTTGGTGCCCGCGCTGAGCTTCCTGTTCGGCAGCGCGCTGTATGGCCGCACCGCCGGGCTGTTCGCCGCGCTCGCCTTCATGCTGGTGCCGCGTCAGTACTTCAACGCGGAGCTGGCGTGCTTCGATTTGCCCGTGGCCGCGCTGTGGCTGCTCGTCGTGTATTGCTTCTGGCGGGCGCTGGAGGACACGCGGTGGGGAATCGCGTGCGGCGTGGCCTTCGGGCTGGCGCTGGCCACCAAGCACAACGCGCTGTTCCTGCCCTTCGTGCTGACGCCGTTCGCGCTGTGGCGGGCCTGGACGGCGAGCGAGGGTGAGCCCGAGGCGCGCGCGTGGCTCCTGCGCTTCGTGGGCGTGTTCTCCGCGGTGGCGGTGTTCTACGGGCTCCTCGTCCTGTCGCTGGGCGGCGGTGAGGGCTTCCAGAAGAAGTTCCTGCTGCTCAGTCCCCACACGCTGCTCTTCGCGGGCCTGGCGGCGGGCGGCGCGTGGACGCTCAAGGGGCTGGAGAAGGTGAGCGCGCCGGTGACGCGGGCGCTGGTGCCGGTGGCGGCGATGGCGGTGCTCGGCCCCGTCATCTTCTACCTGCACTGGCCCTACCTCTGGCACCAGCCGGTGGACCGCACCGCGTGGTACCTGGCGTTCCACGCGAAGCACAACCACTACGCCTGGTTCTATCTGGGCACGCTCTTGCGCGAGCCGCCCTTCCCCCTGTCCTACGTGCTGGTGAAGACGGCGCTCACGGTGCCCACCAGCCTCTTCGCGCCCATGGTGACGGGCTTCGTCGCGCTGGCGGCGCGCGGGGTGCTGGGGCAGCTCGAGCGCACGCGCGCCTGGGTGCGGCCCCTGACGATGGCGGAGGTGCTCGTCGGGGCGAACGCGGTGACGTCCATCCTCATCATCAGCCACCCCCAGGTGCCCCACTTCGGCGGGGTGAAGCACTGGTTCCCGTCCATGGTGTTCCTGGGACTGCTCGCCGGACAGGCGGTGTCACGGGGCTGTGGGGCGCTGGTGGAGCGGCTCAAGGAGCGCTGGCCCTCGCTGCCAGGAGTCGCGGTGGTGACGGGGGTGTTCGCGCTGCTCCTGGCGCCCGCGCTGGTGTACTCGGCGCGCGTGTTCCCCTACGGGACGGCGGCCTACTCGGAGCTGGCGGGAGGCGCGGCGGGCGCGGCGACGCTGGGGATGCAGCGCCAGTTCTGGTCCAGCCACGTCACCGGCGTGCTGCCGTGGATCAACGAGCACGCGAAGCCGGGCGCGCGGCTGTTCCTGCATGAGGTGCACGGGGGCTCGTTCCGCGACTACCAGCGCAACGGCATGCTCCGGCCCGACCTGCGCGCGGTGGGCAGTCCCTTCGACGCGGACATCGTCGCGTACCAGTACCACCAGGAGTTTCGCGAGTACGAGTTCCAGACGTGGCAGTCCTTCGGCACGCGCACGCCGGCGACGGGCCTGTACCTGGACGAGACGCCGCAGGTGGTCGTCTACGTCCGGCCCGAGTCACGGTAGGGACAACGGGCCCGTGCCGACGCACGGGCCCGTGAGGCTCAGCACCCGGTGTGACAGTCGGAGGGGCACGTCGAGGTGCTCTCCGGGCCTCCGCAGTGGCCATCGCCGCAATAGCCCCCGTAGTTACAGTCCTGGGGACAGGACGTCACCTCCGTGCGCACGCAGTAGCCGTTGCCGCAGATGTCGATGGAGGGGACCGGCCCTCGGGGGCCGCTCTCCTCGGGCACGAAACATCCCCCGCCCCAGCAGTCCGACGGACACGTGCTGCTGCTCTCAGGGCCTCCACAGTGGCCATCACCGCAGTAGCCCCCGTAGTTGCAGTCCTGGGGACACGACGTCACCTCCGTGCGCACGCAGTAACCGTTGCCGCAGATGTCGATGTTCGCCTCCTGCTGGCCCAGGTCCGCATCCACCGCGCCCACGTCTTCCACACCGCCACAGGCCGACAGCACCGCGAATGACAGCACCATCGCCAGGACGCCGCTTGTTCCGCGCATCAGACTCTCCTTGGGTGAGGGGAAAGCCGGACACTAACCAGACAGCGACACGCTCCACAAAACATACACACGCAAAGCAACCGTCCCCGCACCTGGGACACAATCATCGCACCATGCTGCAACAGCAATTTCGAAACCCATCAACGCCGTGCGGCATGCGCCCCAGTCCCTGTTACCGGGGCGCGGGTGAGTCCTCCCCTTCCGCGCGCCGTTCGAGCAGGGCCGGAAGGACTCGCAGCACATCGTGCCGGTCCACCACCTGCCATCCATTGCGCGCGGCGAGCCCCACCAGCTCTCCGGAAGGCTCAAAGGCCACGGGAAGCCCCACCAGATGGAAGACCTCCCCGTCGGAAGCGGAGTTGCCCATGGCGAAGGACTCCGCCAGACAGACCTGGTGCAGCGCCTCCAGCTCCCGGAGGATGCTCGGCTTACCTCCCAGCAGCCCCGGGCCCTGGAGCACGCGCCCGGTGTAGCGACTGTTCCGGATGTCCAGGACAGCGGCGCGATAGACCTCGATGCCCAGCTCGTGGGCCACCAGGTCGACCAGCTCGATGGGGCCGCCGGAGATCAGCGCCACCAGGAATCCGTTCGATTTCAACATCCTCAAGAGTGGACGCACGAAGCCGAACAGCCGGCCCCGGGCCTGGGCCCAGACATCCTCGGCCACGCCCTCCACGGTGGAGACCGCCACCCCCGCGGCCACGCGGCCCAGGCTTTGGTAGACCTCCGCCAGCGTCGTGTAGAAATCCGGGTCACCGGCGTGGTGTCGCGCCACCATGGACATGAACTCCTGCCCCAATTCGGCGTCACAGACGCCTCGCGCCATCATTTCCCTCACCAGCAACATGCCGAGGGTGTCTGGCGTCAGCGTCCCATCCAGGTCGAGCACCGCGAGCCTTCTCATACCAGACCTTTCATGGCGACCCAGGCTTCCTGGCCAGAGGGCTCGCGGCACGCACTCAGGTGTTGACGAAGGTGGCCATGGTTTTGGATGTCGGCTCGGAAGGCTTCGTGTCTGGCAATGAACGGCGGGAGCAGGAAACGCCCGCGCCGGGTTGGCGAGTCATCACGAGGCCACGCCGCCGAGCCTGGCTGTCCGCCGCCAACAGTCCCGGCGCGTCGCCCCCTGGATAGATTCCACCGTCCTGCGGACGGGGCCAGCGGGCGGCCCTGGATGCGGCCTCGTTGCCGACGCCCGGCCCCCCGCCCACCTTCGGCGAGAAGGGCTCACGCCCCGGGGGGACTTCCACATGCATCTGTCCAGGCTTCCGTCGATTCTCGCCGTGTCCGCGGCGCTCTGCTTCTCCATCGGCTGCTCCAAGCGGGGCTCGCAATCCCAGGGCGCCGAGCCACAGGCCAGCACCCAGCCGCCGCCCACCCCGCCGCAGCCACCGGCCACCGCGGAGGCAGTGCCTCCCGACATGGGGCCGCAGCCGCCCCCGCCGGATGGCAAGCACCACGGCAAGCACCACAAGGGCGTCTCCGAGGCCAACTGCCCCATGTCCGTCACGGGCGCAGTGGCCCGGGCGCAGGACGTGCCCGAGGGCGTGGCGCTCATCATCAGCACGCCGGAGCCGACGCAGGTGGCGGAGCTTCAGCAGCGCAGCCGGGCCATGCTCCACCAGCAGGCGGAGAGCACCCAGCGCGCGCAGCAGGAGACGCCCATGCAGGAGGCGCAGCGCGAGGACCTGGGGGACAGCCCGCTGGAGGAGCAGGACGGCCTGGATGACACCGGCATGGGTGGCTCCGGCATGGCGGGCGCGCCGACGATGCCCTCCAGCGCGAGCGTCCAGGACACGCCGGATGGCGTCATCATCGTCTACACCGCGATGGACCCGACGAAGCAGAAGCAGCTCAGCAGCGAGGTCCACAAGACGGCGGACCAGATGAAGCCCGGCGAGTGCCCGGGGATGAGCCCCGACATGCCCTGAGCGCGCGTCAGCCCGCGCTCCCCGACGATGGGCTCGGGGGGCGCAGGGCCGCCAGCGCGTAGTCCACCACCGTGTCCGCGTACTCGCGCGTGAGCGGCGCGGTGCGCAGCAGCCAGCGGTGGAACAGCGGGCCGAAGAACAACTCGACGGCGACGTCCAGGTCCACGCCTCGCGCCACCTGTCCCGCCCGCTGCGCGGACCGCAGCCGCTCCTTCGTCACCTCCAGATTCGGCCGCAGCAGCGTGTCCACGAACTGTTTGGCGAGCACCGGGTCCAGCTGCGACTCGGCGGTGAGCGCGCGCGAGGGCACCTCGAAGCGCGGCTCGCACAGCTCGACGACGGTGGCGCGCAGCACCGCCTTCAGGTCCACCGCGACGTCTCCGGTATCGGGCAGGGCCGCCACTCCGCCCGCCAGCGCCGCGAAGGCATCCAGCACCAGCGCGCCCTTGTTGGGCCACCACCGGTAGATGGTCTGCTTGCCCACGCCCGCCCGGGCCGCGATGGCCTCGATGGTCAGCCGCGCGTAGCCCATCTCACCCACCAGCTCCACCACCGCCTTCAGGATGGCCTGGTGCGAACGCCCGCTGCGGCGGGACTCATCTGGCTTCTTCGCGTCACTCATCGCCCGGCACGCTAGCGGGACTCCGACGACACGCAACGTCTCGTCTTGACAATACCGCCCGGCGTCTTCATGGTGGCCATTACGAGACGGTCCGTCTCGTCTCGATTCCTGTCCGGAGGAGGACGCCATGCGTCGTCGCGCCCATATCGCCATGGTCAGCATTCCCGCCCACGGCCACGTGAATCCGAGCCTGGAGGTCATCCGGGAGCTGGTGGCGCGAGGCCACCGCGTCACCTACGCGAATGACGCGTCCTTCAAGGAGCGCATCGTCGAGACGGGGGCGGAGCTGGTGCCCTACCCGTCGACGCTGCCGCGCGAAGGTGTCGCGGACCGGAGCTGGCCGGAGGACACCATCGGGCAGCTCTCCGTGTTCCTCGACGACGCCATCGCCCTGCTGCCGAGGCTCCGCGCCGTCTACGAGCAGGACAAGCCGGACCTCTTCCTCTACGACATCGCGGGCTACGTCGCGCGCATCCTCGCGGAGAACTGGGGGCGACCGGCCATCTCGCTCTCGCCTACCTTTGTCGCGTGGGAGGGCTACACCGAGGAGATGGCGCCGATGATGGAGTCGCTGCGAGCGGCTCCCGGCGGCGCCGCGTATTACCAGCGGTTCTCGTCGTGGCTCGCGGAGTGCGGCGTGGCCCAGACGGAGTCCACGCTCTTCGTGGGGCTGCCACCGCGCTCGCTCGTGCTCATCCCCCGGGCGATGCAGCCGCAGGCGGACCGCGTGGACACGAAGCGCTACACCTTCGTGGGCCCCTGCTTCGACGAGCGTCCCCAGCAGGGCACGTGGAAGCGCCCCGAGGGCGTCGAGAAGGTGCTGCTCATCTCGCTCGGCTCCACCTTCACGAACCAGCCGGCCTTCTATCGCCACTGCATGGCGGCCTTCGGAGACCTGCCGGGCTGGCACGTGGTGCTGAACATCGGCCGGCACGTCGAGCACGCGGAGCTCGGGGAGATTCCCCGCAACTTCGAGGTGCACCCGTGGATACCGCAGCTCTCGGTGGTGAAGCAGTCGGACGCCTTCATCACCCACGCGGGCATGGGCAGCACGCAGGAGGCCCTGTGGTGCGGCACACCCATGATTGCCGTGCCCCAGGCCACGGACCAGTTCACCAACGCGGACCGCATCGTCGAGCTGGGTGTCGGCGTGCGACTCGACACGGAGAAGGCCACCGCGGAGGCGCTGCGCGAGGCGCTCCACCGCATCACCACGGACGCGAACATCACCCGACGCGTTGCCGCGATTCGTGACGAGCTGCGAGACGAAGGGGGCGTGAAGCGCGCCGCGGACCTCATCGAGCAGGCACTTCCTCCCCACGACTGAGGAGCGAGCGCCCCGCGCGAACACATGGACCCGCCGGCTGCGCGGTCCGGGCCAGAGGTGTCTCAAGGGAACACCGCCGCGAGCTCCACCAGCAGGCCAATGTCCTCAGGAACCCGTTGGCCGAGCCCGGGAGCCACCCAGGTCCTCTCACACCAGGAAGTGACGGCGCGAGAGTCCTTTGTCGACGACTGGGAGACGCTTCAGGCCCAGCTCGGCGCAGGAGGTGGCCCGAGCCTTCCCCTGCCAGGCTGCACGGGCCTGGTGGACGTGTCGCTCGATTGGGGATGGTAGCCTTTCGGGCCCCATGGAAAGCCCGGCTCCCTCCTCCGCGCAGTCCGTCGCCTCCGCCAGGCACGGGCTGCTGACTCGCTTCGGGCCCGGCATCCTCGTCGCCGCCACGGGAGTGGGCGCGGGAGACCTGCTCACCGCCAGCCTGGGAGGCTCCGCGGTGGGCGTGGCCATCCTCTGGGCCGCTGTCGTGGGCTCGGTGTTCAAGGGCTTCCTCAACGAGGGCGTCGCGCGCTGGCAGCTCGCCACCGGCACCACCGTGCTGGAGGGCTGGGCACGATTGGGCCCGTGGCTGCGCAACGTCTTCTTCGTCTACCTGCTGGGCTGGAGCTTCTTCACGGGCGGCGCCCTCATCTCCGCGTGCGGCGCGGCGGGAGATGCGCTGTGGCCGCTCGGGGGAGACCCGGAGACGTCCCGACGCATCTGGGGCGTGGTCCACTCGCTCGTGGGGCTGGCGCTCGTCGGGCTCGGGGGCTTTCGCCTCTTCGAGAAGCTGATGGCTGCCTGCATCGCGCTGATGTTCGGTGCGGTCCTCTTCGCCGCCGTGGGCTCGCAACCAGACTGGGCCGCCGCCGCGCGCGGGCTCGTGATTCCCTCCCTGCCCGACAAGGGCACCGTGTGGGTGCTGGGCCTTTTGGGCGGCGTGGGCGGCACGGTGACGATGCTCTCGTATGGCTACTGGATTCGGGAGAAGGGCCGCGAAGGGCCGCAGGGCCTGAAGACGTGTCAGGCGGACCTCGCCGTGGGCTACGCGCTCACGGGGATGTTCGGCGCGGCCATGGTCATCATCGGCTCGACGCTGCGCCTGGAGGGCAGCGGCCTGAAGGTGGCGTCGCTGCTCGCCACGCGACTGGAGGCGGTCATCGGCCCCGCCGGCTACTGGGTGTTCCTCGCGGGCTTCTGGGGCGCGGTCTTCTCCAGCCTGCTGGGCGTCTGGGAAGGCATCCCCTACCTCTTCGCGGACTTCCTGCGCATCCACCGCAAGCGCGAGCCGGGGCCGCCCGTGGACCTGCGCAAGACTCGCGCGTGGCGGCTGTATCTGGTGGCGCTCGCCATCGTTCCGCTGCCCATGCTCTGGGCACCGCTCCAGCGCGCGCAGCTCGCCTACGCCATCGTCGGCGCGCTGTTCATGCCACTGCTCGCCGCCACCCTGCTGTGGATGAACAACCGACGCGCCTGGGTGGGCGCCCTGCGCAACGGCTGGCTCACCAACGCCGCGCTCGTCGCCACCCTGCTGCTCTTCCTCGCCGTCGGCCTCCAGGAGGCACTCGACGCACTGCGCAAGCTGCGCGGGCCCTGAGGTTGGACGAGCGGTGGCGAACCCGGAGCGAGGATGTGAACTGGCGGTCGTTGCGTCCGCTGGAGGGTGCACGAGCGGACGGCATGGCCTCCCCGAAGCACGAGGCTCGCAGTAGGCTGACGGTGCTGACGGTCGTTCTTCCACGCCCCTCAGGAGGGACACATGAAGCGCTGGAGTACGTTGCTCACGGTGGCGGCGCTGTGCGCGGGTTGTCAGAACGGCGGCAAGGACGACCGGCCCACACGCGCGCAGATTCGCAAGACGGGACCCGCGACGATGGAGGTCATTCCCTCCGCCGGGCAGCTCCCCTACTGCATGCTCTACACGGTGTCCCAGAAGGGCGTCATCCGCCAGCTCACGCTGACGCGGGAGAACCGCTCCATCCGCTGCGACTCGAACAAGCCTGTCGCCAACACCAGCTTCCGCGTCCCCACGCAGGAAGGAAAGGTGAAGGTCTACATCTTCTTCTCCGACGACCGCATCCCCGCGGGTCCCGTCGCGCAGCAGCTCTATGACTTGCGCGGCCAGGACCGCATCAACGCGATGGACCTGCGCCTGCCCGGACGCGTCTACGTGGAGACGCTGGACTTCGCGCCCGAGGAAGGCGCCGCGGAGATGACCGGCGCGGTGGTGGGCTCGCACGGCGAAGTCACCGACGGGGGCCCTGCTTCCGCGAGCGACACGGACCTGGGCGCCACGGTGCTCGGAGACGGCGGCACCACCGGCGCCCCGCCGGCGGCCTCGGACGAAGGCACCTGAGTCCGTCATCCCCGAGGGAGGCACTCGCCTCCCCCGGGACGACGCTGTGTCACCAGGCCTCGCGGGCCATGGCCAGCAGGTCGGCCTCCGCCACCTTGCGCGGGTTGCTCAGGTGCGAGGCGTCCAGGAAAGCCTTGTCGGCGATTCTCGGCAGGTCCTCTTCCTTGACGCCCACGTCGCGAAGCCGTGCGGGGATGCCGATGGCCGCGTTGAGCTTGCGCACCCGGTCGATGGCGTTGCTCGCGAGCACGTCCTCCCGCGCGTTGGTGGTGTCACCCATCGCCACGGCCACGCGCGCCAGCCGCGTCGTGCACGAGGCGCGGTTGAACTCCATCACCACCGGCAGCACGACGGCGTTGGCCAGACCATGGTGCACGCCGGAGATGGGCGTCAGCGCATGCGCCAGCGCGTGGCACGCGCCCAGGCCCTTCTGGAAGGCCATGGCGCCCTGCATCGCGGCGATCATCATGTCCGTGCGCGCCGCCAGGTCCTTGCCCTCGCGCACCGCCGTCACCAGCGAGCGACTCACGCGCTGGATGCCGTCGATGGCCACCGCGTCCGCCAGCGGGTGGAAGCCATTGGCCAGGTACGCCTCCAGGCAGTGAGTGAAGGCATCCATGCCCGTGGCCGCGGTGACACCGGGAGGAAGCCCCAGCGTCAGCTCCGGGTCGACGATGGCGGCGCGAGGCAACAGGGCCGGGCTGAAGATGACCGTCTTGCGACCCGTGTCCGCCAGCGTCACCACGCCGGAGCGCCCTACCTCCGAGCCCGTGCCCGCCGTCGTCGGGATGGCGATGAGCGGAGGCAGGTCGTCCTTCACGTACTGGTCGCCGCCCTTGGCGTCGTCATAGCGACTGAGCGGAGGCTCGTGGGTGGTGAGCAACTGCACCAGCTTGCCCGCGTCCAGCGCGCTGCCGCCGCCCAGCGCGATGAGCCCGTCGCACTTGTGGTGGCGATAGGTCTCCAGGCCGGCGAAGACGTCCTTCTCGGTGGGGTTGGGCTCCACGCCATCGAAGACGGCGCACTCCAGGCCCGCCGTCTTCAAGACGTCGAGCACGCGGGAGGCGAGCCCCGCCTTCACCACGCCCGCGTCCGTCACCAGCAGCGGGCGCTTCATGTTCAAGCGCTGAGCCTGGGCGGGCAGTCGTTGGAGCGCGCCGGCGCCCAGGACGATGCGGGTGGGCCACGCCATCTCGGTGATACGGGGCTCAGCGGGAATGTCGAACGGCTTCATCGCGGGTTCCTCCCTCGGGCTCATCAGATGAGCTCCAGGTAGCGCTCCAACTCCCAGCTGGTGACGGCGCGCTCGTACTGGCGCACCTCCCACTCGCGCGTGCGCACGAAGTGGTCCACGAAGCCCTCGCCCAGGATTTCCCGAGCGCGCTCGCTCTGCTTGAGCAGGGCCACGGCATCCCTCAGGTTGCGCGGCAGCGGCGCGGCCTCGTGGGACGCGTAAGCGTTGGAGTTGCACGCGGGCGGCGGCTCGATTTCGTTCTCGATGCCCCACAGGCCCGCGGCCATGCTCACGGCCATGCCGATGTACGCGTTCATGTCCGCGCCGAGCTGGCGGTACTCAATCCGCATCGCCTTGGCGTTCTCACCGATGACGCGCACGGCGCAGGTGCGGTTCTCCAGGCCCCACGCCGCGGTGGTGGGCGCCCAGGTGTTCTCCACGCTGCGCTTGTAGCTGTTGATGGTGGGCCAGTAGAGCGCCGTCAACTCCGGCATCAGCGCTATCTGCCCGCCGATGTAGTGGCGCATGAGGCGGCTCATGCCGTGCGGCGCGCCTTCCTCGTGGAAGAGGTTGTGCTCGCCCTTCAGGTCCCAGAGGGACTGGTGCACGTGCCCCGAGCACCCCGGCAGCTTCGCGTTCACCTTGGCCATGAAGCACGCGGTGAGGCCCTGCCGCGAGCACAACTCCTTCACCACCGTCTTGAAGAGGGCCGCCTTGTCCGCGGAGCGCTCCACGTCGTCATAGCGGATGGCGGCCTCGAAGACGCCGGGCCCCGTCTCGGTGTGGAAGCCCTCGATGTTGAGGCCGAAGCCGTTGCATCCATCGATGAGCGCGTGCACCAGCGGCGCGTTCTGCGACGTGCGCAGCCACGAGTAGCCGAACATGCCGGGCGTCAGCGGCGTGAGGTCCTGGAAGCCCTTCTGCTTCAGCGAGTCCGGCTGCTCCTTGAAGATGAAGAACTCGTACTCGGCGCCGAAGCGAGGCAGGTAGCCCTGCTCCCTCGCGCGCGCGGCGATTTTCTGGAGCATCTGCCGGGGGCTGGCCTCGAAGGGCGTGCCGTCCGGGTTGACGAAGTCGAGCAGGAAGGCCGCGGTGTCGGGCTCCCACGGAATCACCCGCCCGGTCGTCACGTCGATGGTCGCGTGCGCATCCGGATAGCCGGTGTGCCAGCCCGTCACCTGGGTGTTGTCGAGCAGCTCGTCGCCCAAGTCCCAGCCGAAGACGACGTCGCAGAAGCCCAGGCCACCCTTGGCGGCGCTGAGGAACTTCTCCAGGGAGATGTACTTGCCGCGCCAGACACCGTCGATGTCGATGGCGCCGACCTTCACCTTCTTCACGCCGTTCTCGTCGAGCCAGCGCTTGAGTGTGTCGGTGCCGCCCGAGTCCCGGGGCACGGCGCCGCCGCGCACGGGGCCTCCGCGCTCCTTGGCGCGGGCCCGGCGGGCCACGGTCGGATGCGTGAGAACCTTCGCCTTGGGACGGGTCGGCATCGGGACCTTCCTTCCTGGGGTGAGGGAGTGCTCAGGTGTCCGTCGGCAGCCGCGTCCACACCGCCTTGCACTGGAGGTAGCCTTCCAGCGCGTGGTGCGACAAATCACGGCCCCAGCCGGACTCCTTGTAGCCGCCGAACGGCGCGGCATCGTCGAACTCGTTGAAGCAGTTGATCCACACCACGCCGCTCTTCACCTTGCGAGCCAGCGCGTGCGCCTTCGCCACGTCGCGCGTCCACAGCGAGGCGGCCAGGCCGTAGAGCGTGCCGTTGGCCAGCTCCAGCGCATGCGCGTCATCGCGGAAGCGCAGGCAGCTGAGCACCGGGCCGAAAATCTCCTCCTGGGCGATCTTCATGTCCGGCTTCACGTCGCCGAAGATGGTGGGCCGCATGAAGTAGCCCTTCGCCTTGGTGCTCTCCGTGTCGCGCTCTCCCCCGGCCAGGAGCTTCGCGCCCTGCTGACGACCGCTCTCGACGTAGCCGAGGATGGTGTCGAGCTGCTTCTGGCTCACCTGCGCGCCCATCTCGGTGGACGGGTCCAACGGGTCACCGACGCGCAGCTTGCGCGCGCGCTCGGCCAGCTTCCCCACGAAGTCGTCGTAGATGCCGTCCTGCACGAGCACGCGGCTGCCCGCGTTGCACGTCTCCCCCTTGTTGCCGAAGATGCCCCAGAAGCACGCCTCCACGGCGCGCTCCAGGTCCGCGTCGGAGAAGATGACCTGGGGGCTCTTGCCGCCCAACTCCAGCGTCAGCTTCTTGAGGTTGCTGCCCGCCGACGCCTGCATCAGCCGGCGCGCGGTGCGGCCGGAGCCGGTGAAGGAAATCTTGTCCACGTCCGGGTGCCGCGCGAGCGCCTCGCCCGCGGGGTCTCCGTAGCCGGTGACGACGTTGAGGACGCCGGGAGGGAAGCCCGCCTCGAGCGCGAGCGCGCCCAGCTTCATCGCCGTCAGCGGCGTCATCTCGGAGGGCTTCACGACGACGGTGCAGCCGGCGGCGAGCGCGGGGCCCAGCTTCCAGCAGAGGATGCAGGTGGGGTAGTTCCACGGGACGATGAGGCCCACCACGCCCAGCGGCTCCTTGAGCACGTAGGTGTGGAAGGGGCCGTCCACCGGGAGCACCTCGCCGTGAATCTTGTCCGCCCAGTCCGCGAAGTACGCGAGCGTGCCGGCGCCCGGGGCCACGTCGCCTCGGACGGCGTCGCGGAACGTCTTGCCGTTGTTGAGCGACTCGACGAGCGCGAACTCCTCGCGGCGCTGCCACAGCAGGTCGGCGAGCTTGCGGATGAGCTTGCCGCGCTCGCGGGCGGACATCTTGCTCCACGGGCCGGACTCGAAGGCGCGACGGGCGGCTTTCACCGCGCGGTCCACGTCGGCGGCGGTGGCGCTGGGTACGTCGCACACCTTCTCACCCGTGGCGGGATTCACCACCGGGAGAAAGCCCCCTTCGACGGGGTCCACGCCCTGCCCGTCGATGAGCAGTTGCAGGACGGGCAGCCGGGGGGAGAGCGAGCGGGCGTCTAGCATGGGGATTCCTCGGGGCACACGGGGGCGTTCCAGACAGATTGGCCAGGAGCGAACACAGGTGGCACGACAGGGTAGGAATGACGTCCAGACGCGGCAACCTGCGGTGGTGAAGAACGTCTTGTTGCTGAAAGCCGGCGAGGCCGCCGAATCCGTGCGCCTCAGTGTGGGTGATTACGAGCAGTGGTTCCTGGGCACCATCGGACTGGAGGGCCATCGCTTCGACATCCTCCCGGTGCACCGCGACGCGCCGTTGCCTCGGGACGCGCATGCGTACGACGCGGTGATGATGACGGGCTCTCCTCTGTCAGTGACGCGACTGGAGCCGTGGATGGAGCGCGTCGCGGACTTCATGGTGGAGGCCGGGGAGACGGGCACGCCGGTGTTGGGAGTGTGCTTTGGTCATCAGTTGCTCGCGCGGGCGTACGGTGGACAGGTGGCGCGAAATCCGCTGGGCCGGGAGACAGGCACGGTGGAGGTGAGGCTCACCGAGGCGGGGCGTCGGGACGCGCTGTTCGACGGGGTGCCGGAGGTCTTCACCGCCCAGGCCACGCACGAGGACATCGTCGCCCAGGTGCCCCAAGGCGCGACGGTGCTCGCGGGCAACGCCAACACGGCCGCGCAGGCGCTCGCCTTCCGCCCCAAGGTCCGGGGCGTGCAGTTCCACCCGGAGGCGGCGCCGGACGCCCTGCGCGCCGTCATCCACGCGCGACGCGAGGGACTGGAGCAGGAGGCGGTGGCGCGGGGGGTTGCTCCCGGTGAGCAGGTGCCAAGACTGCTCGCGGGCCTGGCTCCCACTCCCGCTGGGAGGCGAATCCTGATGAACTTCCTGGAGCGCTTCACCTGACCCCCGCCGAGGCCTCCCTTGCCGCGCATCCTGACGTCGCTCCTGCTCGCCCTCCTCGTCTCCGCCTGTTCGGACGGAGACCCGTGCTCCCAGGCTCCCCGCTGTGAGGACTCGGAGGCGCTCAACTGCGAGACGGCCTGCACGGTGGGCCCCTGCTCCACCGGCGCCATCTTCCAGGAGTGCGACCAGGGCACCACCTGCGCCGTCGTGCCCGGGGACCGGAGCGACGCGCGCTTCTATCGCTCACGGGCGGTGTGCGCGCGGAGCCTGACGGCGTGTGACCCCGCGACGGCGCCCGAGCCCGTCTGCGAGGACGGCCGCTTCGTCACCGGCTGCGGGGCACACCGCCGCGACATCCGAGCGTTCTGTTCCCAGGCGGCGCTGTACTTCGCGAAGGTGCCGACGTGCTGCGTGACGGGGACGGGCGACGGTGGGACGGATGGCGGCACCACCGTGGATGGTGGACTTCCGGACGCTGGGCCGGGCAGGTCCGACGCCGGACGTTGAGCAGCACGCGTTCGTGGGGTGAGGCCCCCGCGCGAGCCCGGCGGAACGGGGCCGTGATTCACAGGTTGTGTCCGGACGGCGCTCCGCGCGCCGACCGAGTGCGCCATGAATCCTCTCGTTCCGCGCTACCGCCGGTGGACACGACAGCTGCGAAACCTCGCGGCCTTTCTGCAACTGGACACGAGGCCTCATCACATCATCCGGAAGACGGACTTCACGCAGTGCCCCCGGCCGGTGCTGTTGCTCTACGGCTTCTTCAGCACGCGCCGCGTGTTCGAGGTGCTGGAGCAGCGGCTGCGGCGTGACGGCTACTCCGTCTGGTCCATCCACCTGGGCGGGGCGTTGGACCGGTACAACACGTGTGGCATCGACGCGCTGGCGCAGAAGGTGCGCGAGAAGGTGGAGCGCATGTACGCGCGCTATCCGCACATGGGGCCGCTGAGCATCGTCGGCCACTCGAAGGGGGGCCTCATCGGGATGTACTACGTCAAGCGCCTGGGTGGAGATGCGCGCGTGCAAAACCTCATCACCCTGGGGACGCCGCACCAGGGCTCGCGGCTGGCGTACCTGGGCTGCGCGACGCTCGGGTGGTTCAGTCGCAGCATGTGGCAGCTCACGCCCGTGTCGCCGTTCTTGAAGCAGCTGCGCACCGGGGCGTTTCCGAGGAACGTGCGGCTGACGTCGGTCTACTCGAAGGTGGACGAGGTGACGCCGTGGACGTCGGCGCGGCTGGACGTGGAGGGCCAGCCGAACGTGTTCAACCACGAGCTGTCCAACGTAGGGCACGGGGCGCTGCTCACCCGGCGGGCCGTCTACGAGGTCATCCGACGCGAGCTGAGCGCCGGCTATGGCGAGTGCGCGCAGGGCCTGCGCGCGGTGTCGCCGTCCGCCTCTTGAGGTAGAGAGGGAACATGCCCTCGCGCTGGGACCGCCTCTTCGACCTGAAGCCCGTGCCGCTCATGGACCACTTCGTGGAGGAGGTGGCCAAGCTGCTCGCGCAGGACCTCCAGAAGTGGCCGCCGCCGGTGGAGGAGGTGGACCTGGACACGGGAGGCCATTTCGCGCCCCTGTTCACCGAGCCTCGTCCGCGTCCCGCGCCGGCCGTCTACACAGAGGCGTTGAGGCTGACGCGGTGGGAGCTGGCGCACGAGACGGACGCGTTCGACGACTACATGCGCAACAAGCGCTACCTGGAGCGAGGGCTGGCGCCGGAAGACCGGCTGGCCCTGCTGTTCCTCGCCCGGTGGCTCACCGAGCAGATGCTGAGCCTGGGAGAAGCCACCGAGGGCCGCGTGAAGCGAAAGCAGATGCAGGTCTGCCTGGACAAACTGGAGACGAAGCTCCGGCTCGCCCAGGGCGCCCAGGCGTAAGCAGTCCCCTCCCTCGGAAAGCTGGGACCTCGAACTTTCCGCCGCCTCGGGACGTGCAGGCACCGGGCCCCGAGGGCAAACGAGAACCTGGGGCACCGGGCCTTGTCAGCGCGCGGGCGCTGCCGTAAGCCCGAGGCATGTTGCAGCCCCTGGACACCCCGACTCCGACCCCCACCACCGACCGCCGCAAGCGCCTGCTCATCCTCGGAGCCCTCTGGCTCGTCGTGGCGGCGGCCCTGGTGACGTTCCGCTCGGTGGTGATGCCCTTCGCGGGCGCGGCGCTCATCGCGTACCTGGTGCAGCCGCTCGTGGCTCGCATCACCCGGCTGCAGGTCGCCGGACGCAAGGTCCCCCATTGGGCGGCCATCCTGCTCATCTACGCGGGCTTCTTCGTTGGCGTGTACCTCTTCCTGGTGGCCCTGGTGCCGCAGCTCTACCGCGAGATGGCTCGCGTCAGCCGCGATACGATGGCGCTGGCCAACACGCTCACTCCGGAGCAGGTGCAGGTGCTCGCCCAGCGCGGCGAGACGTGGCTCAGTGACTACGGCATCCCCGTCGCCCTCTCCAACCGGGCGCTGGAGGGCGCGGACGCGGCGGGCGGCGCACACTTCAGCCTCGCACTGGACCTGGAGCAACTGCTGAGTGACGCGGTGAAGCGCGTCTCGTCGCTGGTGCAGGAGAACCTGGGCGACATCGTCAGCGTGTCCCGCAGCATCATCGCCGGAGTGGCCGCGGGCGTCTTCACGCTGTTCTTCGTGCTGATGGTGGCGGCCTTCTTCTCCATCGACGGTCATGCCATCCGTCGGTACTGCGGCACCCTGGTCCCCGCCGAGTACGCACACGACGCGAAGCAGCTCGCCGAGCGCATCGACCGCTCCCTGTCCGGCGTGGTGCGCGGCCAGGTCACCATCTGCGTCGTCAACGGCGCGCTGACCTTCGTGGGGCTGCTGCTCTTCGGCGTGAAGTTCGCCTTCCTGCTGGCCACCATCGCCACGTTCTTCAGCCTCATCCCCATCTTCGGCACCATCCTCAGCTCGGTGCCCATCGTCCTCATCGCGATGGCGGACGGCTTCAAGAAGGGCCTGGCCATCCTGGTGTGGATCATCGGCATCCACGCGGTGGAGGCGTACTTCCTCAATCCCAAAATCATGGGCCAGGCCGCGCGCATCCACCCGGTCATCGTCGCCTTCTCCCTCATCGCGGGAGAGCGCCTCTTCGGCCTCGTGGGCGCGCTGTTCGCCGTGCCCATCACCGCCATCCTCGTGGCCTGCTTCGACTACGCCCGCCTCAAGGCGCAGCCGCAGCCGGTGGTGACGCTCTCCGCTTCCGGGCAGCCGTCCTCCACTCCCGGGCAACAGACACCAGCGGCCTGAGCGCCTTTTCGCATCGCGAGGCAACTACGGAGCACTGCCTCCAAGCGCCTTGGCGTAATTCGCGAGCGAGCGGTTGTAGCGTGGCAGATGACGCGCCAGCGCCCCGAGCGCCAGCCCCACTGCCTCCCTCTCGCGCCCGGCATCCACGAGCGACAGCGCGAGGAACGCGGAGACGGCGTCATCGAGTGAATCAGACCCGCTGGCCCGCTCGGCCGTGAGGAGCGCGACGCTCTCCTCCACGTCGCCCAGGTTGCGCAGCGTGCTGGCCAGTTGAATCACGGCCTGGCGACGAAGCCCGCCACTCAGCCCCGAGGCCAGGGCCTGTCGATACAGCGGCGCGGCCTGGGCCTCCTGCCCCAGCGAGTCGTGGGCCGAGGCCCGCTCGAACAGCGCGCGCGGATGCCCCACGGGCAGCTCCGCCGACAGCGCCTCCACACGTGCGAGAAAGTCACCCGGAGCCTGGCCATCGAAAGAGGCCCACAGCTCCGCGATGCGCCGCTCCCATTCCAGCTCGGTCGTCGTCACCGCCCCAGCTTCGCAGCCCCCGTGGAGCCACGAAAGCCACGAGGCAACGCAAGTCACCTCACTGACAGGCGGCGTCGCAGCGGGCCCCACGGCAGAAGGGGATGCAGCGCCCGCAGTCGATGGAGCCTGGCGGGCACTCGCCCGTGCATCTCACCCCGCGACAGTTCGGGCCCTCGTCCACATGGGTGACGGCGGTGCCATCCCCGCAGCAGGCATTGGCGACACAGTCGTCATCCGAGTAGCAGGTCTTGTTCGACAGCACCGGGGGCGCGTCTTCATCAGGCGGCCCCAGGGAGTCCACGTCGCATCCCAGTCCACCTCCGAGTGACACCCCGATGAGCAGGGGAAACAACCGGACGAACATGGAACGGGACATGGACCCTCCGAGGGGTGTTGGGCCTACCGGTTCATCGAGCCGAGGAAGTCAGCGTTCGTCGGCGTCGGACGCATGTGCTTGAGCACGAACTCCATCGCGTCGATGGGCGTGAACGGGTGCAGCACCTGGCGCAGCGCAGTGATGCGCACGAGGTCGCCCGGAGACAAGAGCAATTCCTCCTTGCGCGTGCCGGATTTGTTGATGTCCAGCGTCGGGAAGATGCGCTTCTCCATCAGCTTCCGGTCCAGGACGATTTCGGAGTTACCCGTGCCCTTGAACTCCTCGAAGATGACCTCGTCCATGCGGCTGCCGGTGTCGATGAGCGCGGTGCCGATGATGGTCAGCGAGCCGCCCTCCTCGATGTTGCGCGCGGCGCCGAAGAAGCGCTTGGGCTTGTGCAGCGCGTTGGCGTCCACGCCGCCGGAGAGAATCTTCCCGGACGCGGGCACCACCGTGTTGTAGGCGCGCGCCAGACGCGTAATCGAGTCGAGCAGGATGCAGACGTCGTACTTCTGTTCGACCAGGCGCTTGGCCTTGTCGATGACCATCTCCGCCACCTGCACGTGCCGCGTGGCGGGCTCGTCGAAGGTGGAGGAAACGACTTCGCCCCGCACGCTGCGCTCCATGTCCGTGACTTCTTCCGGGCGCTCATCCACGAGCAGCACGATGAGGTACACGTCCGGATGGTTGCGGCTGATGGCGTGCGCGATGTTCTGCAACAGCACCGTCTTGCCGGCCTTCGGAGGCGCGACGATGAGGCAGCGCTGTCCCAGACCGATGGGGCAGAACATGTCGATGATGCGCGTGGTCATCTCCGACGACTCGTGCTCCAGCTTGAGCTTGCGCGTCGGATACAGCGGCGTGAGGTTGTCGAACAGGATGCGCTCGCGCGCCGCGTCCGACATCGGGTCCGTGAAGTTGACCTTGTCCACCTTCTGGAGCGCGAAGAAGCGCTCGCCCTCGCGGGGCTGGCGGATGGGGCCCGTCACCGTGTCGCCAGGGCGCAGGTTGAACCGGCGCACCTGCGACGGAGACACGTAGATGTCGTCCGGGCTGGGCTGGTAGTCGCTGTCGGAGCTGCGCAGGAAGCCGAAGCCGTCGCTGAGCATCTCCATCACGCCTTCGGCGTGGACCTCGAACCGCTTGTCCGCGATTCCGCCGAGCAGCGCGAAGATGAGGTCCTGCTTCTTCAGGCCCTGGTAGTTCTCGATGCCCACGTCGTGGGCCATCTTGGACAGGTCCGTGATCTTCATCCGCTTCAGGTCATTGAGCTTGATGACCTGCATCGGCGCGCCGTCGCGGCTGACTTCCGTGATTGCGGGCGCGTCGGGGACCTCCGGCGCGGGAGGCAGCGTGGCCGCTGGCGAATCGTCCTCTCCAGAGGAAAGACGCGCCTCCTGGATGTCGTCGTCGCGGACGGGACGGGAAATGGGGGTCAGGACCGGGCGGGGCGGCTCGGCGCTCACCTCGGCCTCCGGCTCCGCGCTGACTTCCTCGTCGCGACGGGTGCGGCGCGTGCGGGAGGGCTTCTCGGTATCTTCCCTTTCGGCGGTCTTCGCCGCCGCGCGCTTGCGACGGGGCTTGTCGTCGGCCTCGACGGGAACTACGACGTCGGCGGCCTTCTCTCTCGAAGTACGGGCTTTGCGCATGTCTGGAACGCTTGGGGATTGGTGGGGTGCCCGAGGACTCGGACGCTCGATTGCCGGGGGAGATTCCGCGCGGCCTCGGAAGCACCTTCCAGGAGGACGACCCTACCGGAATCCCTGAACGGGACTGCGCGGGCGCGGGCCGGTGGTTTGGGGAAGAGATGGCGCCGCGAAGCTCCTGCGCCAATGAACCGCGCGGGGACGTTATTGACCCCCTCCTGGCCTGTCAAGGCATCTTGAGGGCTTTGGCGCGGACTCTTCCTCTTGGAGCAACATGAGCCCGTCGCCAGACATTTCCACCGTCGCCAGGGACACTTCAGACCCGGGGACCAGGACCCGGAAGGTCGCTTCGCGGCCCGTGAGCCCACGCCCCTGGCGTCCCGGGCGGCCCCGCAGCACGGCTCGGGACGCGCCCTCACCCACCGCGCGATTCCCAGCCTACGTCCCAGGGCGTATGCGAACCCCCAGGCCCGACGTCCGACAGCGGGCTCGACGCGATGTCGGGGGGACGCTCTAGATTGCGCGGCACTGGACACGCCCTCGCTGGGGGCGATTTGGGGTAAGGACCGCCCACCGTGGACGACTTCAAGACCGCCGAAGCACGAGCCCGCGAGCTCCGTCGTGAGCTGGCCCACCACAACCACCGCTACTACGTGCTCGACTCGCCGGAGATCAGCGACATCCAGTACGACACCCTGATGCGCGAGCTGCAGGGGCTGGAGGAGCAGCACCCCTCCCTGCAGACGCCGGACTCGCCCACCCAGCGCGTGGGCGGCAAGGCGGCCGACGAGTTCGGCCAGGTGGTCCACCGCGTCCCCATGCTCTCGCTCGCCAACCTCTTCGAGGACGAGGGCCTGGTGGAGTTCGACGAGCGCGTGCGCAAGCTGCTCGGCCAGCCTGCTGTCACCTACGTGTGCGAGCCCAAGCTGGACGGGCTCGCCATCGCCCTGCGCTTCGAGAAGGGCCTCTTCGTCCAGGGCGCCACGCGCGGCGACGGCACCACGGGCGAGGACGTCACGGGCAACCTGCGCACCATCCGCAGCCTGCCCATGGAGCTGTTCCCGCTGGACGGCGTGAAGGTGCCCGCGGTGCTGGAGGTGCGCGGCGAGGTCTTCATCCGCAAGGCGGACTTCCAGAAGCTCAACGAGAAGCGCGAGGAGGAAGGCGAGCCGCTGTTCGCCAACCCTCGCAACGCGGCGGCCGGAAGCCTGCGCCAGTTGGACCCGAAGGAGACGGCCGCGCGCCCCCTCTCCGTCTATCTTTACGAGTGCGTCCCCACCGAGGGCGTGCCCGCGTTCAAGTCGCACATCGAGAAGCTGGAGTACTTGAAGTCGCTGGGGCTGCCCATCAACCGCTACGTGCGCGCGGAGGGCATCGACGGCGTGCGCCAGGCCTATGACGCCTCACTGAAGGGCCGCCATGAGCTGCCCTTCGAGGTGGACGGCATGGTGGTGAAGGTGGACGACGAGGACCAGCGCAAGCGCCTGGGTCAAGTCTCCAAGAGTCCCCGCTGGGCGGTGGCCTACAAGTTCCCTCCGGAGGAGGAGTCCACGGAGGTGCTCGATATCGGCATCCAGGTGGGCCGCACCGGCGCGCTCACCCCCGTGGCGCACCTGAAGCCCGTGAAGGTGGGCGGCGTCATGGTGGCGCGCGCCACGCTGCACAACGAGGACGAATTGCGCCGCAAGGACGTGCGCAAGGGCGACACCGTCTTCGTGCGCCGCGCTGGCGACGTGATTCCGGAGATTGTCTCCACGGTGCTCTCCAAGCGCCCGGAGAGCTCCCAGCCCTTCGAGTTCCCCAAGCACTGCCCCGTCTGCGGCGCCGCCGCGGTGAAGGACGAGGACGGCGCGGTCATCCGCTGCACCGGCGCCTCCTGCCCCGCGCAGTTGGTGGAGAAGATCCGCCACTTCGCCAGCCGCATCGCCATGGATATCGAGGGCCTGGGCGACAAGCTGGCCGCGCAGCTGGTGGCCACCGGCACGGTGAAGACCTTCGCGGACCTGTACGCGCTCACCAAGCAGAAGCTCCTGACGCTGGAGCGCATGGGCGACAAGAGCGCGGACAACCTGCTGGAGTCCCTGGAGCACTCCAAGGGCACCACCCAGCGCCGCTTCCTCTACGCGCTGGGCATCCGCCACGTGGGCGACGCGACGGCCAAGGCGCTCGCCGAGGGCTTTCCGGATGTGCGCCAGCTCTTCGAGGCGTCCCTGGACGACATCACCCGGGTCAAGGACGTGGGCCCCGTCATGGCCCAGGTCATCCACGCCTTCTTCCAGGAGCCCCAGAACCGGGAGGCCATCCTCGCCCTGCTCAACGCCGGGGTCTCCCCCGCCCCGCCCCAGGTCAGCACCGGCGGCCCCTTCCTCGGAAAGACGGTGGTGCTCACCGGCTCGATGACGGGTATGACTCGGGACCAGGCCAAGGAGGAGGTGGAGCGTCGGGGTGGGAAGGTGGCCGGAAGTGTCTCGCGCAAGACCGATTTCGTGGTGGCCGGGGACGATGCCGGCAGCAAGCTGAAGAAGGCCCAGGAACTCGGGGTAAGAATCCTGGACGAGCAAGCGTTCCTGCAGCTGTTGCAGACGGACGCCAGAGGGTGAGGCTTTCAGTCCATGAGCGGCACGCGGCGGACCACGCTGCGCATCCAGGGCAAGGTGCAGGGCGTCTTCTTCCGGGAGAGCGCCCGTGTGGAGGCCACGCGTCTGGGCCTGGTTGGCTGGGTGCGCAACCGCCCGGACGGCTCCGTGGAAGCGGTGGTGGAGGGTGAGCCGGGAATGATGGAAGAATTCATCCGCTGGTGTCACCGGGGTCCGTCCCAGGCGCGAGTCGACAGCGTCGGGCGCACGGACGCCGAGACCACTGGCGAGTACAGTCACTTCATCGTGGAGCGCACATCATGACGCCCTACGCGCTGGCATCCCTGCCGGCCATGCTGGGCATCCGGGCCGGTTCCAAGGTCTCCGTCATCAACCCGCCGCGCGGCTTCGTGCAGAAGCTCAATCCGCTGCCGGATGGGGTGGAGTTCCTGATTACGGCGGTGACGGGCCTGGATGTCATCCTCTTCTTCTCCCAGGACGCCCAGGAGCTGGTGCAGCGGCTGCCCGCGCTGGCGCGCGCCATGGCCCTCACCGGAGGCATCTGGGTCTGCTGGCCCGGCGGCGAGGGCGTGAAGACGAACCTCTCCGAGGACTTCGTGCGCCAGGCGGCGCTGGATATCGGACTGGTCGACAACAAGATTTGCGTCATCGACTCGACGTGGACGGGCCTGAGGCTCGTGCGCCGGCCGCGCGGGCGACTGGACAAGCCGTCGGGCGGCAAGCAGGCCCCCGCCCAGGCCTGAGAACCCGCCAGGGAGGCCTCCGGCATCTGCCCGACAGTGGATGGATGCCGTTTCTCGGCTTTACACGTGTGCCGGGGGCGTGAAAAACTCCCCGTGTTTCTGGGCGCTTGTGTGACACTCCGCATTGGCGAAGGTCACGCCCAGTCGTGAATTTTTGACGGGTTGCGTTCCCGGATACCTCCGGGCGCGTCGGCTGCGCCGGGGCTCCAGTCGCCCCCCCAAGGTGGCCCACAAATGGGCACCGACCGGGTGTGGAAGGAAGGAGCGGGCGGCACGCGCGTGGTGGAGGACCTCGAACGCGGTTGAAGACAAGGCTCCGCCCGGCAGGGTGCCGGTCGCAAAGCGGAGCGACTAAATTCGGAGGAGCAGGCGGTGGTCCCCTTGGCCCTCGACAGCGTGACGCGAGCCGTACCCGGACAGACCGGGAAGGCCGTCCTGACTGGAGGGCCACCGGAGGCCGCCTCTCCCTTCGCAGCGTGCTCGGAGGCGCGGCGTCTTGCCGCCTCCCGTCCGGTGAGGTCCGCCCTACCGCGCGCGCGTCCAGGATTCGTCCATGAGCAGCATCCTCGTCATCAACGCCGCGGGTCGGGAGACCCGCGTGGCGCTCGTCGAGAACGGGCACATCGCGGAGTTCTATCTCGAGCGTAAGAAGGACAAGGGCGTCGTCGGAAATATCTACAAGGGCCGCGTGGTCCGGGTGCTCCCCGGCATGCAGGCGGCCTTCGTGGACATCGGCCTGGAGAAGGCCGCTTTCCTCTACGTCAGCGACGTCGTCTACGACCCGGACTTCGCCCGGGCCCAGTTCGAGCTGACGGAGGGAGAGCACGAGGACGCCCCCGACGTTCCCACCGAGTCCGAGGCCGATGCCGCCGAGGAAGCGGCCCGGGACGCGGGTCCGAGCCACGTCGTCGACGTGGAGGCGGAGGCCGCGGAGCTGGCGGGCGAGGACCAGGCCCACCGCACCGAGTCCCTGCCGCGCGACACGCTCCTGGAGCTGGCGGCTAACGCCCCGTCCCTCGAGCTGGCGTCTGGCGCCGAGGCCCCCGCTCCGGGCGGCGAGCCTTCCGCCGAGGCCCCCACGGCAGTCGCCGAGGCGTCCGTGTCGGTGGAGGTGACGGAGGTCACCGTGTCCACCGGCGAGTCGGCGGCGCCCGCGCTGGAGACGGCGTCCGTGGCCGTCGCGGTGCTCGAGGCCCCCGCGGCGGAGAGCCCGTCCGAGGCTCCGGCCGAGGCCGCGCCCCTGTCCGATGAAGCCACCGCCGCCGCGCTGGCCCTGGCGATGCTGCCCGCCGAGCCGCCGCCGCACGCGGCCACCGCGCTGAGCGAGCTGATTCCCGCTCCGACGGGCGACGAGGCGGCCGTGGCCGCGCGTCCGGCCGAGGTCTCTGGCGAGCGCCGCGCGCCGCGCGAGGCCCGGGAGGCGCGTGAGCCGCGCGCCCGGGAGAAGGAGAAGGACAAGGACAAGGGCCGGCACAAGGGCGACGAGAAGCGCCGGGACAAGCACGAAGAGGGCGGCAAGGAGAAGGTCAAGCAGCGCCGCACGGACAAGATTGAAGACTTGCTGAAGGTGGGCCAGGAGGTCGTGGTCCAGATTTCCAAGGACCCCATCGGCACGAAGGGCGCGCGCCTCACCTCGCACATCTCGATTCCGGGCCGTCAGCTCGTGTTCATGCCCACGGTGGACCACGTGGGCATCAGCCGCCGAATCTCCAACGAGAAGGAGCGCCGGCGGCTGCGTGAAATCGTGGACCGGCTGCGTCCGCCCGGGACGGGCTTCATCGTGCGCACGGTGGCGGAGAACGTGCCGCAGGAGAAGCTGGAGAGCGACATCCGGTTCCTCATCGAGGTGTGGAACCAGGTCGTCCGCAAGAACGAGAAGCGGGGCGGACCGGGCCTCTTGCACCCGGACCTGGACCTCATCCTGCGCGCCACGCGTGACCTGTTCGCGCATGACGTGGAGAAGCTCGTCGTCGACGACCGCGAGGAGTACGAGCGAATCCTCGGCTTCGTGACGGCGCAGGACCCGGCGTTGCGGGACAGGGTGGCGCTGCACGAGGGTGACGACACCGTCTTCGACGCGTACGGCATCGAGCAGGAGTTGCAGCGCGCCACGCAGCGCAAGGTGTGGCTGAAGAGCGGCGGCTACCTCATCATCGACCAGGCCGAGGCGCTCACCGCCATCGACGTCAACTCGGGCCGCTACGTCGGCAAGAAGAGCCTCGAGGAGACCATCACCAAGATCAACGTCGAGGCGGCCAAGGAGATCGTCTACCAGCTCCGGCTGCGCAACATCGGCGGCATCATCATCTGCGACTTCATCGACATGGAGAAGGCGCAGAACCGGGACAAGGTCTTCAAGTCGCTGCAGGAGGCGCTGGGCCGCGACAAGGCGAAGACGAACGTGCTGCGCATCTCCGAGCTGGGCCTCGTGGAGATGACGCGCAAGCGCGTGCGCGAGTCCATTGGCCGCGTGCTGCACGAGGACTGCCCGTACTGCGACGGCAACGGCTTCGTGAAGACGGCCACCACGGTGGCGTACGAAATCTTCCGGGAGATTCGCCGGGAGGCGCCGGGCTACAAGGACTCCACGCTGGTCATCAACTGCAACGCGGAAGTGGCGCGCCTGCTCCAGGGCGAGGAGCGCAACGAGCTGCGGCACCTGATGGACCGGTACAACAAGTCCATCCAGGTCAAGGCGCAGCAGAACTACCACCGCGAGCAGTACGACATCTATGGACGCTCGGCCACGGGGCCCGAGCACAAGGTGGCCTCGTCGCCGGGCTCGGGTGATGGTGAGCTCGCGATGCAGCATCGCAAGCCGGACAGCGGCGGCTTCGGACGCCAGGACCAGAACCGCCGAGGCGCTGGCAGGGACCGGGACCGTAGCGGCGGTGAACGGCGGGATGACCGGGGTGGCGGCAGCGGGGGTGGCGGTGGTGGCCGACGCCCGGAGCGCGGCGGGGACCGTCCTCGCGGAGAACGGGGTGGTGCTGAGCGCGGCGACCGGGGTGGTGAGCAGCGCGGTGAACGCGGTGGTGGCGAGCGCGGCGACCGGGGTGCTGAGCGCGGCGGTGAGCAGCGTGGCGAGCGTGCAGACCGTGGTGGTGGCGAGCGCGGTGAACGCGGCGGCGAGCGCGGTAGTGGTGGTGAGCGCGGTGAACGCGGTGGCGGCGAGCAGCGCGGTGAACGCGGCGAGCGCGGTGGTGGCGAGCGCGGCGACCGAGGAGAGCGCGGCGAGCGTGCGGACCGTGGCGGTGAGCGCGGCGAGCGCCGTGGCGAGCGCGGCGGTGGTGGCCAGGGCTCATCCAGCGGAGGCGGCAACGAGGGCGGTGGCAACTCGACGCCTCCGGCCTCTTCTGGCCAGGGCGGCTCGGAGCCCTCGGGCGGCACGACCTGATGCACCCCGGTGGGGTGGGTGATGCCAACGCATCCCCATCCCACCGAGTCCCCCGCCTCGTTGAGTGGCGGGGACTGAGCTTGAAGCCGCCCTCTTTCACGCGAGGGCGGCCTGCCCCAGGCTCGAAGCCGGGGCGAGTCCGAGACTCCGTTCGCTAGAGCCAGACGCTCGCGCGCAGCCCCCCCATCAGCAAGGTCCCACGGCATCTGGGCAAGGTGGTTCGAGCCCGGAACGACTGTCAGGTCCTCCGTCGAGACGTCCCCAGGACACCGCCACCAACACCCCTCAGCTCCGATTCGTGGGCCGAGTCAGTGCTGGCTTCTCACCTCACTCCCGCCCTCCGGGCCGGGCGGAGATGTCGGGAGGTGTGCCCTGAACAGCGGCGTCACGGGGGTGGGCTGGCCCAGGAGGCTCCGGTTTGACTAGCCTTGCGGCTCCATGTCGCGGAGCGTCGTCGGCTTCCCTGCCCCACTTCAGTCCCGGATGACCCTCAGCTCCGCTCCGCTCGAAGCCTCCCGCAGCCTCTTCATCCCCCGCCACCGAGGGGCTCGCCCCTTCGCGGGCTGGCGCACCTGAGGCTGGCCGTGGCTCCGTCTCCATTTTCGTGGCTGAGAACCACCCGGGAGCGGCTGCGGGCCTGGGCCCTGCGCGTCTGGGCTCCGGTGGAAGGCACGCCGTTGGGCCGCTTCGCCACGGACACGGTGCTCGCCGCGAGCACCGTGTCGCAGGGGTTTCGGGGAGAGAATCTCCGGCTTCGCGCCGCCGCGCTCACCTACATCAGCATGTTCTCGCTGGTGCCCCTGCTGACCGTGGGCCTGGTGCTGCTGAACGCCTTCCACCAGGACCGCTTCGAGGAGCGCCTGCGCTCCGTGGTCCGCGAGCTGCTCGCGCCGGGAGTCCAGGAGAAGTCCGCCGCGGTGCTCAACCGGCTGCTGGACCAGGGCAACTCGGTGGCCATCGGCAGCATCGGCTTCCTGGCCATCCTCCTGTCCGCCGGTTCGCTGCTGCGACACATCGACGGCGCGGTGAACGAGCTGTGGGGCATCCGGCGCCAGCGCCCGTGGGGCATCCGCCTGCTCATCTACGCCGGGCTGTTGCTGCTGGGCCCCATCTTCCTGGCCGCGTCCTTCACCGGAACCCGGGCGGTGCGCGGCGTCCTGCAGAGCCTGCCGTATCCCGGCGCATTCATCGCGCTGGGCACCACGCTCATCGCGGTGGTGGGCCTGACGATGCTGTACTTCTGGACGCCCTACGCGCACGTCCGGGTGCGCTCCGCCCTGGCGGGAGGACTCGTCGCGGGGCTCGGATGGATGGTGGCCAAGTCCCTCTACGCCGAGTTCGCCGCGCGCAGCTTCCAGTACAACCTGCTCTACGCCTCGCTGAGCGCCCTGCCCCTCTTCCTCGCGTGGGTCTACGTGAGCTGGCTGCTGCTGCTCTTCGGCGCCCGGCTCTCCTACGCCGTCGAGCACACCGCGTTCCGGGACTCGCTCTTCGCGTTCGGCACCCATCCGCGCGCCCATGAGCTGGTGGCCTCCCGCATTGCCCAGGAGACCACCCTGACGTGGGTGGACGGAGGCATGGCCCCCACGCCTCGCGAGCTGGCGACCCGGCTCCGGGTCCCCGAGTCGCTCGTCCACGAAGTCGTGGACCGCATGGAAGCCGCCGGCCTCCTGGAGCGCCAGCGCCGGGGAGGTCTGCGGCCCGCCAGGGACCCGGCGTCTCTCACCCTCGCCGACACCACCCTCGCGGTGCACGGGGTGATGATTTCTGGAGGCGCGGATACCTGGGATGGTCCGCGAGCCTCGGGCTTCGAGCAGGTGGAGCACTTCTTCCAGGAGGCGGACTGCCTCGGCGTCGAGCGACTGCGGCAGACACGGTGGACCGACCTGGTGGCGCCCCTGCGGCCTGGACTGGCCGAAGCGCCCCCCTCGGCGCCCGCCAAGGTGGCGGCAGGCGGAAATCCGTAAAGTTTCTAGGTGGTTGGGAGTCCACCCAGCTTGCAGTGCCGGCGCGTTCTGTTATGTTTTCCTGATTCACCACGGGCCACAGTGCCCTGTCGCCAAGGGGTCACCGGGTTTGCGGGAGCGTCCGATGCTCAAGTCCGATCTGATCAACATCCTCGTGGCCAAGCGAGGCGTGACGCAGAAGCAGGCTGAGGCCACCATCGAGACGATTTTCGAGTCGATGAAGGATGCCCTGTGTCGCGGCGAGAACATCGAGATTCGCGGTCTCGGCGCCTTCCACGTGAAGAACTACCAGGGCTACCAGGGACGCAACCCGAAGACGGGTCAGGTCATCCCGGTGAAGCCCAAGCGTGGTCTGCTCTTCCGTACAGGCAAGGAGCTGCGCGACAGGGTCAACCGTCCCGCCCCCCAGCAGGCCCAAAGCGACTTGCCCTCCCCTGAGACCAAGAGCCCCGGCAGCACGGGCACGGGCCTCTGAGTCGACTCAGGACCCCATCGGCACGGGCGATAGCCTGCCGATGGGCCGAATCTGAAGGGCCCCGTCCAGCTCCCCATAGGTGAGCACGGCCACTTCGGGAAACGCCCCCTCGCAGAGCCTCCGCAGCGACCGCCGGACGTCTGGCGCGGTGAGCAGCACGGCCTTTCCACCGGTGGCCACCTGCCGGACGCCCTCCAGGATCTCCGCCACGCGCTCTGGATCTGGCGCGGGTCCCCGAGGTCCGGTGGACCGCAGGATTTCCTCCACCTCCGGGTCCACGAGGTACGCGTACAGCGGCCCGGTGGGCGCGAACTTGTGGCTGAGGTAGCGGCGCAAGGCCTGGCGACAACGCTCCGCGAGCGCGACGGCGTCTCCTTCGGTGGTGGGTGAGACGAGCGCCTCCAGGATGGCTCGCAGGTCTCGGATGCTGACTCCCTCCTGGAGGAGCTTTCGCAGCACGTCCGCCAGCAGCGGCAGCGGGACTTTCTGCAGCGCCTCCTTCACCAGCATGGGCGCGCGAGGCTCCAAGCCATCCAGCAGGCCCTGGACATCCTGGAGTCCCAGCAGGTCCGCGGCCCGGCTCCGCAACACGCCTCGCAGGTGGTCCGCGAGCAGCTCGTCGGGACGAAGAACCTGGACCTGAGCGAGCTCCACCGGCCCCCGGCCGGAGTCAGGAATGTGGCTGATGGTCCTTCCCGTCGAGGGCTCCACCGCCGGGTCCGCCTTCACCTGGAGGAACGCGAGCTCGTCGGGAGGCGCCAGCGCATAGAGCCCCTCCACTCGCACCTGTCCGCCTCCCGCTGGCACTTCATCCACCAGGATTCGGTACTCACCAGGAGACAGGTATGCGGCCTGCGTCCGCACCCGGATGCCAGGGATGCGCACCCCCAGCTCGAAGAAGAGCTCGTCGCGCACGGCGTTCAACGTCTTGTGCACGAAGGCGCCGGCGGACGCCTGGGCCAGCGCCGTCAGGTCCGGCGCGAGGTCCAACGTGAGGGGAGACACGCCCACCGGAACCACCGCGCTCTCTGGAGCCGCGCCCTCCTTCTCCGGGTCCCCTGCCTTGGAGCCTGTCGCCGCGCCTGCCCCCTTCGCCGCCTCTCCCCGAGGAACACCGCGCTTCAGGGCCCGCCCCAGCCCGACCAGTCCCGCCGCCAGGAGCAAGAAGGTCAGGTGCGGCATGCCCGGCATCAGCGCGAGCGCGACACACAGGCCGGCGACCACCCAGAGGGTCCGAGCGTCCCCGAAGAACTGCGAACCAATCTCAGAGCCCAGCGAGTCGTCCTCATGCTCGGACGCGACCCGGGTGACGACGAGGCCCGCCGCCACGGTGATGCACAGGGAGGGCACCTGGGAGACCAGGCCATCACCGATGGCGATGAGCGCGAAGGTCGACGCGGCTTCGGAGAGCGTCATCCCGCCTTGGAGTACGCCGATGAGCGAGCCGCCGAGCAGGTTCACCGCGACGATGACGAGGCCCGCGATGACGTCGCCCTTCACGAACTTCATCGCGCCATCCATGGCGCCGAACATCTGCGACTCCCGCTCCAGGTCCCTCCGCCGTTTCCGGGCCTGGGCCTGGTCGATGGCCCCCGCGCGCAGGTCCGCATCGATGGACATCTGCTTGCCCGGCATCGCGTCCAGGGTGAACCGGGCGGATACCTCCGCGACGCGCTCGGCACCCTTCGCCACCACCAGGAACTGGACCAGCGAGAGGATGGCGAACACCACGCCACCGACCACGTAGTCCCCCTGCACGACGAACTCACCAAACGCCTGGATGACGTCGCCCGCGTGTCCCTCCGACAGCGCCAGGCGCGTGGACGAGACGTTGAGCGCCAGCCGGAACAGCGTGGTGAACAACAGCAGCGAAGGAAAGGACGTCACCTTCAGCGCATCCTTGGCCCGCAGGGACGCCACCAGCAGTGCTACCGCCACCGCCAGGTTCACCGCCAACCCCACGTCCAGCAGCCACGCCGGCAGGGGGATGATGAGCGCTCCCAGCACCACGGCCATCGCCACCGCCAGCACGAGGTCCGACGAGCTGCGCACCTTCATCAACCACTTCGCGAGCACCTTCATGATGTCTGTCTCCGTGCTGCTTCGTCCGCGTCCCGCGACTCCATCGCCGTGCGCAAGACGACCGCCGCGGCCTGGTACAGCTCTTCGGGAATGGGCTCTCCGATGTCGTAGTGAATGAGGCTTCGCGCCAACGGGATGTCCCGCACCACCGGCACCCCGAGCCGCTGGGCCTCCTCTCGAAGCGCCAGCGCGTCTTCCTCGCGCGCTTTCGCCACGAGGTAGGGCGCCTCGCTCTCCCGAGCGTCGTAGCGGATGGCGACCGCGAGGTGCGTCGGGTTGACCACCACCGCCGTGGCTTTTTGCACTCCGCGGGCCGGGCCGCCCTGCGCCAGTTGACGGTGCAAGGCCCTGCGCTGCCCCTTGTGGCGCGGGTCCCCTTCACTCTCCTTGTGCTCACGCTTCACTTCTTCGCGACTCATCATCAGCTCGCGCAGATGGCTCCTCCTCGCGAGCACGTAGTCCCCGATGCCGAGCACCAGGAGCACCCAGGCCACGCGGCGAATCAGCGCCACGAGCTGCTCCAGCATGAGTGGCAGTCCCTCGCGCCCGGCCAGCCAGGCCGTCCGCAGCGCGTCCGGACTGACCGACTCCACCTCGCTCCAGACGAGGCCTCCCACCACGGCCACCACCACCAACGCCTTGCCCAGCTCCTTCACGGGCTTCACGCTGAACAGACGCTTCAGCCCCGACGAGAGACTGACCCGCTCCAGCTTCGGCGACACATGGCTCGGGTCCATCTCGAAGCCCACCGTGGCCATGGAGACCGCCAATGACGCGGCGAACGCGCCGCCCAGCGCGGGCGCGCTCAGGCGCACGAAAAGCCAGACTCCCTCTTCCCAGGCGCCCGTGAGCTGCTGCTCCAGGAACAACCTCGACGTCCACTCCTCGAGCCGAGAGGACATCCCGACCGCTCCCGAGCCAAAACCAAGCACTCCGCCCAAGGTCACCGCGCTGGAGGACAACAATCGGCTGCGAGGAATCTGCCCCTTGCGGCGGGCCTCGCGCAGACGTCGGGCCGACGGCAACTCCGTCTTCTCTCCACTCATTGCGCCAGGGTCCCCAGCAATGAGAGCGCCCCCTCCGTGGAGAGCACCTCCGCCAGCAGTCGCTCACACAGCACTCCGATTCCCAGCCACAGCACCACGCCGCCCCCCAGGATTCGCAGCGGAGCACCCAGTTCTTGGAGATTCACCTGCGGCGCCGCGCGAGAGGCCAGGGCCAGGAAGCAGTCCACCGCCAGCATCGCGGCCGCCATCGGCGCCCCCACCGCCAGCCCCGTGGCCAGTGCGCCACCCGCGAGGACGACGACGTGCAACGTCGCCGCTTCCGTGGGAACGAAGGCCCCCAGCTTCACCACGCCAAAGCCACGCACCAGGCCGCCGAGGACCAGGGGCGCCACCGCCCCCGACGTCGCCAGTCCCACCAGCAGGTGGTAGAGCCCCTCTCCCGTGGCGGACTCCCGACTCCCCGCGAGCGGCAGGCTCGCCTCGGCGGACGTCCCACGAAGCAGATCGATGAACCGTCCACCCATTCGCGCCGCATCGAACGGCAGCGCCGCGACCAGCCCCACCGAGACGCCATACGCGAGCTCACGTAACACCAGACCTCCCAACTCCAGCGACGACGTCACGGGCTGTGCCGTCCCAACGCCTCCCTCCGCGCGCAAGAAGAGCGACAGCGACAACACCCACCCCAGTCGCACCGGGGTGGGCGTGGCCTGTCCCCCCAACAGGGGACACAGGAAGGCCACGGGCAGAAGCCGAGCGGCACACAGCGCCACCGCGACGGCATCAGGTCCCAGCGTCTCCAGTTGAGCGCGCAGCAATTCCAGGTTCATGCCGACACCTCGGAGATGAGCATCAGGAGTTGGTGGGTGAATCGCGTGAGCTGCGCTGCAATCCATGGCCCCGCGAGCACCAACGCCACCACCGCCGCACACAGCTTCGGCACCACGGACAATGTGCTCTCCTGAAGCTGCGTCGTCGCCTGGAACAGACTCGAAAGAAAGCCCACCACCAGACTCGCGCCAATGGGTGGCAAGGACGCGAGCACCATCAACAACAAGGCCTCACGTCCCAGGCTCAACAACACATCCTGGGTCATCGCATCACCGGTAACCGAGGATGAGGCCGCGCGCGAGCAGCGACCAACCATCCACGGCCACGAAGAGAAGAATCTTGAAAGGCAGACTCACCTGACTGGGCGACAGCGTCTGCATCCCCAACGCGAGCAACACGTTGGCGATGACCATGTCGAGCACCAGGAACGGGAGGAACACGAGGAAGCCAATCTGGAAGGCCTCCTTCAATTCGGTGAGGACGAAGGCGGGAATGATGACGAAGAGGTCCGTCTCCCGCACCGCGTCCATTTCCTCCGGGGGACGGAGCTCCCGCGCCAGGTCCACAAAACGAGCCCGCTCCTCGGGGCTCCCATGCTTCACGAGAAAGGTCCGCAGCGGCTCCGCCACCCGGGCCGCGGCCTCGAGAATCTTCACGCCGGAGCCGGCCTCCAGTTCCTGATAGGCGAGCTGTCCCGCGTCGTACGTCTTCTCCATCACCGACGCCATGATGTGGCCCGTCAGCACCGCCGCCAGCCCCGTCAGCACCAGCGTGGGTGGCGCCTGCTGGGTCCCCATCGCCGAGCGCGCCAGCGACAACACCACCGCGATTTTCGAGAAGCTCGTCAGCATCAACACCGCGAACGGCAACAGGGACATCACCGCCAACATCCCCATCATCGACAGCGGGCTTCCCGCGTAGGACTGCTGGCTGAGCGCGCCTTCCGACGCCACGGCCAGGACCGACGAGAGCATTCCCCAGCCCCCCGTCATGACCGCATTCCCTTGCGGAGCCCACGTCCCGGACGCGGTCGACGTGCTTGAGCGAGAACCCCAGGTTCCGCCTCCCGCTCGGGCAGCGCATGGACTTCCGCGAACGCATCTCCGAAGGCCACGAGGAATCCCCGTCCCTCGACCTCCACCAACGCAAGGCCGCAGCGAGGTGAGAGCCCCGCGCGGGAGATGACCTGCACCCGCTCCACACTCGCCACGCGTGCCCCCGAGGCCCCCCGTCGAAACCACCACCAGCCCAGCCCACCGAGTGCCCCCAGCACCAGGAGCCATCGCGCCGTGGACACCACGGAGACGCCGCCCAGGGGCCCCAGCAAGGCCAACCCGAGGACGAGCAGCGTCGCGACCTGGAGACGCGCTCGGGGCGAGAGCGAAGCGTTCGGAATACGCATGGGCTCACTCACGGCAACAGGGCCAGGACACGGGCACCCACCTCGCCCTCGAGGTCCACCAATTCGGCGCGCGCCACCACACGGTCTCCCACGCGCAACAACACCGGCTCGCTGGCGTTGATGTGCAGCGGAAGAAGGACACCCGGCCTCAACGCCGCCAGCTCCGAGAGCGGGACCAGCACCCGCGTCAGCTCCACTTCCACGTCCACCGGGAGCGGGGGAATGCCCTCACTCCGCTCATTCACGACCACCATGTTCGACTCCTGGAAATGCGCGCGGACACGCGCGCGGGTCAGCGAGAAGCCCTCGGGCTGAAACGTCCCCGAGAGAGAGAAGCCCCGAGCCACCAGCCGCCCGGGGCCGAAGAGGCGCGTGTCCTCGCGACGCACGCCCTCGAAGACCACGACGTCCCCCACCGCGAGCGCGTCCATCGCCTGCGACGACAGCGGCGTCTGCCCCAGGAGGCACCTCAGCTTGAGCATCGCGGCGAGCACTTGCGGAGCAACGTCCGTGACTCGCTCCACGGGGAACTCTTGAGCCACGCCCTGAAGCACGGAAGCAGGCAGCAACAACCGTCCGCCCGCGCGCACCTGCCCCACCGTCACATCCAACTCCACGCCCACCAGCGACTGTCGCCCCCGCAGGCGCACCGCGACGTCTTCACGCCGCATCGTCATGGCGGACAGACGCGGCGCCAGGGCGGGATACAGCGGCGACCTGGAGCGCACGGCGGAGAGCGCCACCAGCATGAGGTACGCCAGCGTCGCCTCTTCCAGTCGCGCCAGCTCCGTCACCGCCCCGGACCTGCCTCCCGACCCGGCGATTCGCTCCAACGCGGCGACCGCCAGCGCGGGCTCCAGCTCCAGCACGGCCATGCTCCCCACCGCCGACAGCTCCAGCAGGATGAAGACCGCGGGCTTCGCCAGCCCACTCGCGGACGAGACCACGGCATCCAACAGCCGGGGTTCCGCTGTCACCTGACACCCCAGTTCCCGGGTCAATGCCGCACAGATATCGCCCAGGGCCTCGCGCCCGAGTCCGGCCACACGGGGCCGTCGTGAAAGCAGGAGGTGCGCTCGGCTCAACCGGCGCGACCCCAGCCGTCGCAGGCGACGAGGCACAGGTGCAGACAGGGAGGGCTCGGTATCGGTGTTCATCGAAGGTTCGTGAGCGGCAAGAGGTGACACCCCGCTCGTGCACGCCTCCCGCCAGGAGACGCGCTCGTGGTGACGCGGGTTTGCGATGCATCGGCATCCGCACGCGGGATGCCGGGTACGCGAGCCAGGACGGCTGCGTGCGAGGACGTCAGCGCGTGGCTTCCCGGATGAGTCGCTCCGCGAGCGCGGCCAGCAGCGGAGGAGCCAATGGATCCGCGGGCTCTGCCGTCCGGCCGGGAAACAGGGTCCGGTGATAGGGCGGGAGGCGCCGGAACACCTCCTTGCGAAGCGGCTCCGGCGCTTCGTCCATCAAGGCCTTCAGTCGCGCCGCCGCGTCACTCCGCTCCCCGAACTCCTTCGCGACCTTCGCCTGCCGCTGGGCCGAGGGCATCGCGACGATGCGCCGCAGGTGCGCTTTCGCTCGCTTCAAGGCCTCCGTTCCCAAGCCCTCCAGAAGCTCCTCGGCCCGCTCTCGCCCCAGGACCCACGTCACCAGCACATAGCGTTCCACCGGGAGAATCGGAGGCTGGCGTCGAATCGTCGTCGCCTGCTCCGCCAGCGGAACCCGCGCTTGAACAGATGGAGCCTCCTCCGTCCGAACGGGCACCGACTCCCGCACTGGAGCAAGTCGCTGCTCGTCCCCTGGCGCAGGCCCCAGTTCCCTCGCTGGAGCGGGCACACCTCTCCTCGCCGTGCGCGCGGCCCGGCCCACACGTGTCGCATCCATGATGAGAACCTCCGTTGCCTGCTCAGGCGACCTTGCGTGTCGCTCCAGGCGAGAGCACGGGACGCGCGGGCACTGGCGGCGCGGGGGGAGGCACCACGCTCCGCTCCCGATAGTGGCGCATCCGCAGCGTCACCCACACCAAGGCCCCTGACAGCCCCGTCACCAACCCCCCCAGCACGGCAAGCAACCACCGCAGCCTGGACAGAGACGACAGGCCACTCACCGGAGCCACCTCCACCCTCACTGCCACTTCGTCCACCAGCAGCGATACCGACTCCGGAGAGAGCCCCTCCACCCCTCCCGCCAGGAGCGCCTTCAAGACGTCCGAGGACTGCCGCACCCTCGCCACACTGCCCGGCGTCACTCGCAACATCGCCGACGCCTTGGACGGCACCGCGACGTGGCCGGGCCTGGGCACGGGAGGCACCACCAGGTGGACTCGCGCCAGCAGCACCCCCTCCACGGATTGGAGCGTCTTCTCCAGCCCCCGCTCCAGCACCCTCACCCTGCACACCGCCTCTTCCACCGGCGTGCGCACCAGGCCTCCGCCACCAAAGACGTCGCAGCCGACCTCCGCCGCCGGCCTCGGCAGCCCCAGCTCGGCGAGCACTCGCACCGCATCCGAGGACTGTTCTCCGGTGACTTCGATGGCCCAGGAGGGCTTCTTGCCTCCCTCGGGCACCTTGCGCGCATCGAGGCCGCGCTCGATGAGCACGGATTGCAGCTCGTTGGCCTGTCGCTCATCCAGGCCGTGCTGGATGCGCTCCCGGCACGCGGTGGCGAACAGGAGACACAGGAAGAGAAGCCAGCGTCGGTTGTTCGAAGCCATGTGCACGCGCTCCTCAAACCTGCGTCTGGAGGACCTGCTTGACGCCACCGGTCGCCTTCTCGACGACCTTGCCGGCGAGGTCGAGCTCCTGGCTCGCCCGGTAGACCTGGGCCTGCAACGCGAGCAGCTCCCCGGGCGTGAAGTCACGCCCCGACTCCGCCAGCTCCAGGATGCGGTCCAACCGCTTCTGCGCCTGCCCCACCCGCTCCAAGGCCTGCGCGGCCTGCTGCTCTCGCGCCGTCTGGACGGAGTCCACTCGCGTCCCATGCTTCACCTCCGCGCATCCCGCCGACGCCTGCGTCCCCTCCGCCCGCGTCACACCACGCGAAGCCTCGACGGCCGGACGCGCCGGGCCTTCTGTCGTCACCGACGGCGTCACCTCTCGCGCCGTCCCTCGGACGCCCTCCAGCACCTCGCCGAATCGCTCCCGGCCCGGCTCCACCGACGCGGGGCCCGCGCCGCCCACTGCTCCCACCTTGTCCACGCTCATGGCTGGCCGCGCCCCTTTCAGCGGATGTTGTTGATGGCGGCCTTCGCCGAGTCGTGACGGACCTTCATGATGTTCGAGATGGCGTTGTGCTCACGGCTCTCCCGCTGCATCTCGTTCTGGAGCTGCAGATAGGCCGCGTTGAACTTCTGGCCGTCCGCGCTGAGCGCCTTCTGCGCCTCCAGCAAGTCCCACGCGTCCCCGTTGCCCGTCGGCGTCCCCAGCGAGGCCCCCGCGGACGACGTCGACACGGCCGACGTGGACCCGCCCGACGTGGTCGTCCCCATCGGCACCACCGAGGAGATGGCCATCTTCGTGCTGGAGACGGCCGCGCTCAGGATGGGGCCCTGCGGAATCATCCCGCCCACGATTCCCGCACCCTTGCTCACCACCTGATGCGCCGCGTGCGCCAGCACCGTGCCGAAGTCATTGCGCGGCGTCTGCCGGGGCATCGTGGCGGTGATGTTGAGGGACTGAAGCCTGCGGTGGTTCGGTTCCAAGTGCTGCCTCCGGCAACGGGTGCCGGCGGGGCTGTTCAGGCGACGTGCCAGCCGAAAACCCAAGCAATCCCGCGCGCCTGGCCACGACACGCGCGCGCCTGAAGCTCCCAGGCCCGGGAAGAGCGTCCAGCCGATGGGACGGAGCCACATGGTCGGAAACTTGCCTCGCACGCAAGCTGCCTCAGAGTTGTCGCACCCTGTCGCAGTCGTGAGGAGCCGAGCCGATGCACACTTCCAATGGCGGACCCCCCATCGCCGAGCGCTTCCACCCGCGCGTCGAGGCGGCCCTTCCCGTGAAGGTGCTCCTGCCCGGACGCGCAGTCATGGCTCGCGCCCGAGACGTCTCCATGGCCGGCCTGTTCCTGCTGGCGCACCCTGGCGACGCCCAACGTCAGCTCACGCTGAGCCTGCCCTTGCCGGGCGACAAGGAAATCGTCACCACCTGCACCATCCGCCGCCGCGAGGCGGACGGCGTGGCCCTGGAGTTCGGCGAGCTCGACTGGGACGACCTCATCGCCCTGGCGCGCTTCCTCCACCCGCGCCTGCCCTGACTCGTCAGGCCTGCTCGGAACGGGGCGGGGCCAGGCGCAGCCGCTCCACCAGCGCCATCAACTCCGCGCCTCGGAAGGGCTTGTGGATGTAGCCGTCCGCGCCCGCCAGCGTGGCGCTCTCCATGTCCGACTTCTTCGCCTTCGCCGTGAGCATGTAGAGCGGCACCGTCGCGGTGACGGGGTCGCTCTTCAGGATGCGACACGCGGAGATGCCGTCGAGCTGCGGCAACACGACATCCATCAGGATGAGATTGAAGCTCCGGCTGCGCGCCAGCTTCAGCCCCTCCAGCCCGTTGGCCGCGCACACCACCTCCACGGTGCCGTCGCTCAGCATCGAGCGCACCAACTCCCGGATGACCGGTTCGTCCTCCACGAGCAGGATGAGGAAGGGTGCCTGGGACATGCCAACCATGTTTCTCCGGCGCGACTCTGGACCTCAGAGGGACGATGCTTCGCGGGCGCGCCACCCCCACTGCCGGTGCCACCTGCCGCGCGCGGTATAGCCCCGCCGACACCACGCGCACCAGGGTCGCTCCACATTTGTGTGGAGCACCATGCATCGGCCCTCTGTAAGCCCGTGGCCGCGAGGACGCCCGACTTCCGCGCCCGCCCGCCCATCAGCCTGCCTGACAGAGGGATGAAGCCGCATTCCCCTCCCGACACCACCCACCCAGGCTCCGTCTCCGCCCCTCCCCCCGGGGCGTCGGGTCATGGGGGGCCTGGGGCGCTATGATGGGTCCGAAATGGCCGCAAAACTAGAATGTCCAGAGTGCAGGGGCACGGTGGAAGAGGACGACTTCCAGTGCGAGCACTGCGGGTTGCTCCTGGACCCGGAGCAGGCCAGCGGGGAGTACATCATCACGGAGCCCACCATCGTCCGGGCCCTGCTCTCTCCGCCCCAGCGCAGCAGGACCATGGAGGTGCCCAAGCCCCCTCCTCAGCGTCCCGCGGCGCATGACCTGGCCACCGCGCGATTCACCGTGCCCATGGACGCGAACACGGTGCCGCACCTGCGCGCCGGGCTGAACATCGCGTTGCAGCCCCTGCACCCGTTCGAGGCGCACATCGCGTCCTTCGTCGACGGAGTCCACGCCGTCCCACAGCTCGCGCTCGCGGCGCGGCTGCCTGAAATCGAGGTGAAGGTCGTCCTCAAGGCCCTGCTGGAGCGAGGGGTGCTGGAGCTGCACCGCGCGCCCGTCAGCCCGCCACGGCGCAGCCGCACGGAGGAGCTTCCCGTGCTGGACGGCAGCGAGTTCCTCACCCCGGAGGCCCCCGAGTTCGACGACGCGGAGCCCTCCACCGTTCAGGAGGAGGACGCCCCCACGCTCACCGGGGGGCCGCCCGCCATCCTCATGGCCCTGGGCGCGGAGGAGGAGCTGTCGCCCATGGCGCTCGGCGACGAGGAGCCCCTCCCACGTCCCGCCCCTCGCCCCTCGCGGACCACCGCGCCTGGCGAGCAGCCCCGCCCGAGCGCCGCGCCCGCGTCGCGCCCGCAGCCGACTCGCAACATGCGGCCCGCCGTCGGTCAGGCCCCTCCGCCTGGAGAAGTCGCCGAGCACGTCACCCACCCCAGCACGCCCGCGCCACCCGCGAGGGCTCCCCAGGCCCCACCGCCCTTGCCCTCCACGTCGCGTACCGGACCCGCTCCGACGACGCGGGGAGCCCCGGCTGGGTTGGGCGGGTCGAGCCGCGTCATCGCACCCGTCTCCGTGACGGCCCCCGCCGTGCAGCCACTGCCCCCTCGTCCCGCCTCATCTCCGCGCCTCACCGCGAGCTCGGCGCCCACGCTGCCCGCCGCGCCCTTCCCCGCGAAGGCGAGCCCCGCGCCCGCCTCTCCCGAGCGCGCGCCGCGCCCCGTGCGCCCCACCCTGCCCCTGGACGCGCCCGTGCCCGTGTCGGCGACGGAGGACTTCCTCCAGCGCGCGGTGCGGCTGGAGCGGGGAGGCCACGTGGACCGTGCCATCGAGGTCCTCTCCAAGGCCATCGACCAGGCCCCGGAGGCCGCCGCGCTGCACAGCAAGCTCGCCCTCATCCTCGTCCACCAGCGCAAGGACTACGTCCGGGCGGCGAAGCTGCTGGAGCGCGCGGTGGAGCTGGAGCCGGGCAACACCGTCTTCCAGCAAAATCTCCTGAAGGTCGCCGCGCTGGCCGCGGCCTCCGCTGGCGCGCGCAAGGAGAGCAAGCCCGGGCTCTTCGCCCGCCTCACCGGCAAGCGGAGCTGAGCGGCCCGTCACTCAAGGAGCGCCGCTGTCCAGCAGGCGCTCCGCCTCCTCCAGCGAGAAGGCCAGGTGCGCGTCGTAGCCCAGCTCGCGACTGGTGCGTCCGAACACGAGCGCCGCGTCCAGCGAGCGGCCCACCACCCGCACCACGCGACCAAACCCCCGGGCTCTCGCGGCCTCCATGATGCGCCGCAGTTGCACCGCGCCCTCCGGGTCCAACGACGTCACGCCCTTCAGGTCCGACAACAGGTCGAACCGCGGACGCAGCCGGTCAATGGCCCGCACCGCCGCGTCACCGATGCGCTGGGCTTCCTCCTTGGCGATGTCTCCCCAGATGCGCACCACCAGTCGGTTCTTCCCGACAAGGGCCTCTACTTCGAACACGGGGCCACGACCTCCAAGGAAAACCAGCTATTCCTTAAAGACACTCTACTCCCGGCGGAGCGCGCGCTTCCAGGTTTCGTGACGGTGCGGCAGAACGCTCAGATTTCCGCCACGCCCTCGCGCTCGGCCCAGCCCTCCAGGCCGTTGGGCAGACGGATGCGCACGAAGCGCCCGGTCTCCTCCAGCAGCCGCACCTTGAGGCCCGCATGCACCTCGAAGATGGAGCGCGCGCTCGGCTGCGGCAGCTCCCGCGCCACCAGCGTGGGCGACAGCACCACCGCCTCGTGCACCGTCTCGTCCACCCACGCGTGCGCGGCCAGCAGCACGCCCGAGGGCACCGCCACGGCGAACAACAGCGCGGCCACCACCCCCACGCCCGTGCGACGGCCCGGCGTCAGCCACCGCCACACCAGCAGGAGCAGCAGCGCGCCCACCCAGGTGCCCAGGAAGGTCCACGCGACGACTGTGCCCTCCGTGGCCGCAGTCACGCGCGGGAGGAACTCCTCCTCCGCCGTGGCGCCCACCACCTTGTCCACCTGACGCGCGCGCGCCACCGCCAGGTTGGCCTCCAGGTCCGGCGCGCGGCCACCCTGCTGCCGGGCCTGCTCCAGCGACAGCACCGCCCGGCCCAGGTCTCCCCGCGCCAGGTGCGTGGTGCCCAGGTTGTAGAGGACGTCCGCTCCGCCATGGCCATGCGAGAGGAGCTTCTCGTAGCCCGCTTGCGCCGCCGCGTAGTCCTCTCGCGCGTAGGCCTCGTTGGCTTTCAGGAAGACGTCCTGCGCCTCTTCCGGTGAGTAGTACTCGCTCACGCCCAGCCCTCCATGGCCGCGACCGCGGCATCCATCACCTTCTGTCGCGCGGCGGCATCACCCCCACCGCCATAGCGGCCCAAATCACAGGCCTCCAGCACGTACAACACCCGCGCGCGACGCTCCTGCGCCACGCCCGCCGCCGTCATGCGCTCGCCAATCGCGTCGCGCGTGAGGCCAATCACCGGACCGCCCAGGCGCGCGCCCAGGAAGCCGTGCAGCGCCTTCTCCACCTCGGTGTAGAAGGCCCCCGCGTCCGCTCCGGCGCGCAGCTTCTCCGCCTCCGCCAGTCGCTTGCGCGCGGCCTTCGCCTGCTGACGTCCCTTGTCCGCCTCGGTGCGCGTCGCCAAGCGGCCACGCACGCCGCCCAGGAGCGCCGCGCCCGCCAGCAGCCCCAGCGGAGCCAGCACCAGCGGCACGAAGAAGCCGCGCTTCCACAGCGGCTCGGACGGCGCGACGAAGCGCGCCTGGTAGCGCACCGGCCGCAGCCCACCGGAGGTCAGCACGTTCTTCTGCTCGTTGGCGGAGTCCGCGACGTGCGCGGACGTCGTGGGAGGTGGCGCCGCGCCGCCCGCCGCGGACTCCACCGTGACGGTGATGGGGTCCGTGCTCGCGACCTCGTATTTCCGCGTGCGCGCATCAAAGAAGGGAAACTCCAACCCTGGCAGCG
>Ga0126314_10000032_pt1 | contig 96962 bp, 70 predicted proteins | sample Plot105B_FD_92535 | JGI IMG/M metagenome (GOLD analysis project Ga0126314, IMG submission 92535) | Serpentine soil microbial communities from UC McLaughlin Reserve, CA, USA - Plot105B | ecosystem: Environmental > Terrestrial > Soil > Grasslands | place: USA: UC McLaughlin Reserve, Lake County... | reverse complement strand
TGTTGCAGGCGTTTCCCGGGAAACGACTCGTGGCCTGAGCAGTATTGTTCTCACGAGGCAGCGCGGTCCTGGCACGACGCTCGCAATATCGTCGGCCAGCACGCACGATGGCCTTCTCAGGAGGAAAGTGGACCATGCTCTTCCGACAGCTCTTCGATGCGGAGTCCTCGACCTATACGTACCTGCTGGCGGACCTGGCGACGCGGGAGGCCGTGTTCATCGACCCCGTGCTGGAGCAGGCGGAGCGAGACCTGGGGCTGCTTGAAGAGCTGGGGCTGAAGCTGACGGTGGTGATGGAGACGCACGTGCACGCGGACCACATCACCTCGGCGGGCCTGCTGCGGGAGCGCACGGGTGCCCAGGTGATGGCCTCCGCGAGAGGTGCGCCGTGTGTGGACCGGGCGCTGGTGCACGGGGACCGGGTGCGCGTGGGCGGGCTGGAGCTGAGGGTCCTGGAGACGCCGGGGCACACCGACGACAGCCTCAGCTTCCTGTGTGATGGGCGCCTGTTCACCGGCGACACGCTGCTCGTTCGCGGCACGGGCCGCACCGACTTCCAGAATGGCGACCCGGGGCAGCTCTACGACTCCATCACCCGCGAGCTCTTCACGCTGCCCGACGCGACGGAGCTGTATCCCGGCCACGACTACGCGGGCTTCACCGCCTCTTCCGTGGGCGAGGAGAAGCGGCACAACCCACGCCTCGCCGGCAGGTCGCGCGAGGACTTCATCCGCTTCATGAACGAGCGACAGATTCCTCCGCCTCGCAAGCTGGACGTGGCCGTTCCCGCCAACCGCGCGTGCGGTCTGAACTCCGAGCCGTCAGCTCCGTCATCCGCGTGACGTGACGCGCCTCCGGGCACGGCTGCGTCCTACCTGTTCTCAGTGTCGAACCGACTCCCGCGAGGGAAGCGGAGCGACACCTCATTGCCCGCGTCCCGCCACTGACGGAGGACCGGGAAGGAGTCATCGTCTTGAGTCACCTCTACGACAGCGCGCAACCTCAACCCGCGGGTTACCGCGACGTGGACGTGCGGCGGCTCGCGGCCGAGCGGCCTCCGGGCCTTCACCTGGTGGACGTGCGAGAGCCTTCCGAGCTGGAAGGAGTGCTGGGCCATCTCGAAGGAATGAGCCCGGCACCGCTGGCCACGGTGCGCGAGGTGGTGGCCCCGTGGCCTCGGGACACGGAGGTGCTGCTCATCTGTCGCTCGGGGGCGCGTTCGGCCAGGGCCGCCGCGCAGTTGGTGGAGCTGGGTTTCACGCGGGTGATGAACCTGCGTGGAGGGATGCTCGCGTGGAACACGGAGGAATTGCCCGTGGTGCGGCTGCGCTCTGGCGAACCGCCGACCCTCGCGGAAGTGCGCGACACGCTGCGCGCCCGTCTCCAGGAGGCATTGCCGCGAGAGTCCTTACACACGGAGCCTGGCGCCGCACTGGACGCGCGCCACGCCACGCCTCCTCCAAGCCGGGGGGCACTGCCGCGTGAGCCCTCGCGCGCGGAGCCCGGCACCGTGCTGGACATCCTCCTGGCCACGCCTCCATCAGGGCTGGAGACACCTCCACGCGAGCCCTCTCGCGCGGAGCCCGGCACCGTGCTGGACATCCTCCTGACCACGCCTCCATCAGGGCTGGAGACACCGCCACGCGAGCCCTCTCGCGCGGAGCTGACCGCCGCACTGGACGCGCTCCAGGCCTCGCCCCCTTCAGGCCTGGTGGACCCCGCGAGCTTCGAGCGGACATTGCGAGAACTCAGGGACTTGCTCGCCGTCGCGAGGCCCGGGGGCACCTCGCGATGATGTTGTACGTGGGCCTCGCGGGCGCGTTGCTCGTGGGCATGTTGTTGGGATTGCTGGGCGGCGGCGGCTCCATCCTCACGGTGCCCCTGCTGGTGTACGTGCTCGGCGTGGAGCCCCGCACGGCCATCGCCATGTCGCTGGTGGTGGTGGGTGTCACCAGCGCGAGCGGAGCACTCCTTCATGCACGAGCAGGACGGGTGCGGTGGCGCACGGCCTTCGTGTTCGGCACGGGCGGAATGGCTGGCGCATTCCTGGGGGGAAAGCTCAACCCGCTCTTCTCGCCGAGCACGCTGATGATGTTCTTCGCGGGCGTCATGGTCGCCGCCGCAATCGCGATGCTGCTTCGCGCGGAGACAACTCGAGCGTCCATCGAGACGACAGACACGGTGTCCACCAAAGTCACCACACACGCACCCGGACGCCAAGACGAGAACTCATCCACCGACACGAGCCTCGCGGGCGAAACGGCGCGTCCTCACCTCACACCGTGCGGCCTGTTCCACTCCGCGCCGCGCGAGCTCGATGGGGACATGTCCTCCGCGCGCCGCGTGGGACGAATCGTCCTTCAGGGCCTGGGCGTGGGACTCCTGTCGGGGCTGGTGGGCGCGGGCGGCGGATTCCTCATCGTCCCCGCGCTCGCCCTCGTCGGCCTGTCCACGCCGATGGCCACCGCCACGTCGCTGGTGGTCATCTCGCTCCAGTGTGCCGCCGGGCTCGTCGGACACCTGGGCCACCTGGAGCTGCCGTGGAGACTCACCGGCGAGGTCCTCGCGGTGGCGCTGGTGGGAAGCGTGCTCGGAGGAAAGCTCGCGGGCCGCGTGGCGCCAGGCTCGCTGCGCAGGGGCTTCGCCGTCTTCGTGCTCGCCACCGCCACCTTCCTGTCATGGGCCCAGCTCCCCATCGACCTGCGCGCACGACTGGGACAGGGGCTCTCCGGCACGGGGGCCTGGCCGTGGCTGGCGATGACCGTGGGCGTGGGACTTCCCGTAGCCCTGCTGTGGCGGTTGCGCGTGGTCCGTCAACGCGCGGAGCGGTGACATTGACGCCGGCAAGGCATCCCGCCCACTTCCCCCGTTGACCCGTGACGCCCGCGCGTCGAGAGTCCTCGGCATGACGCTGAGACCCATCGCAGAAGTGGGCGCCGAGCTGGGCCTGGCGCCCGACGACGTGCATCCCTGGGGAACGAACCGCGCCAAGGTGTCCCTCGGCGCGCTCGGCAAACAGGCGGGCCGGCAGGGCCGGCTCGTGCTCGTCTCCGCCATCAACCCCACGCCTCCGGGCGAAGGGAAGACCACCATGTCCGTGGCCCTGGCCATGGGCCTGCGTCGGCGCGGACGTCGAGCCGTCGCCGCGCTGCGCGAGCCGTCGCTCGGCCCCGTCTTCGGCGTGAAGGGCGGAGGCACCGGCGGCGGACAGTCCAGCCTGGAGCCCGCGGCGGACATCAACCTGCACTTCACCGGCGACCTGCACGCGATTACCAGCGCCAACAACCTGCTGGCCGCGCTGGTGGACAACGCCGTGTATTACGGCCAGCCGGTGGCCATCGACTCCACGCGCGTCCGGTGGCGGCGCGCCATGGACATGAATGACAGGTTCCTGCGCAACGTCATCATCGGCCTGGGCGGCAAGGCGCACGGCGTCCCGCGCGAGGCCGCGTTCGACATCACCGCCGCCAGCGAGGTGATGGCCATCCTCGCGCTGTCGGAGAACCTCAAGGATTTGGAGGAGCGGCTGGGCCGCGTCGTGGTGGGCCACTCGCCCGACGGCAAGCCCGTGCGCGCACGCGACGTGGACGCGGCGGCGGCCATGGTGGCGGTGCTCAAGGACGCGCTGATGCCCAACCTGGTGCAGACGCGCGAGGGCGGCCCGGCGCTGGTGCACGCGGGGCCCTTTGGCAACATCGCCCACGGGTGCAGCTCCGTGGTGGGCACGCGGATGGGCCTGGCCTATGCGGACGAAGTCGTCACGGAGGCGGGCTTCGGCTTCGACCTGGGCGCGGAGAAGTTCCTCGACATCAAGTGCCGCAACACCGGCCTGTGGCCCCGAGGCGTCGTGCTGGTGGTGACGCTGCGCGCGCTGAAGTACCACGGCGGCGCCCCGCTCGCGCGCGTGGCCGAGCCGGACAGCGCCGCGCTGGCTCGCGGCTTCGCCCATCTGGAGAAGCACCTGGAGTCGGTGAGCGCCTTCGGCCTGCCGGCCGTGCTGTGCGTCAACCGCTTCCCGCAGGACACGGAGTCGGAGCTCGACGAGCTGCGCGCCTTCGGAAAGGAGCGCGGCGTGGAGATGGCCGTGTGCGAGGGCTTCACGCGCGGAGGAGAAGGCGCGCTGGAGCTGGCGGACCGGGTGCTCGCGATGCTGGACGCGACAGACGCGGCCCCGCCGACGCCGCGCTTCCTCTACGACGTGAAGCAGTCCCCCGAGGAGAAGGTCCGCGCGATTGCCCGCACGGTGTACGGCGCGGACGACGTGGCCTTCACGGCGTCGGCGCGCAAGGACTTGGAGATGGTGCGCGAGCTGGGCGGCTCGGAGCTGCCGGTGTGCATGGCGAAGACACACCTGTCGCTGTCGGATGACCCGACGAAGCAGGGCCGTCCGCGCGGCTTCACGCTCACGGTGCGCGAGGTGCGCCTGTCCGCGGGCGCGGGCTTCATGGTGGCGCTCACGGGCGACATCCTCACCATGCCGGGCCTGCCTCGCGAGCCCGCCGCGAAGCGCATCACCGTCCACGACGACGGCCGCATCACCGGGTTGATGCAGGGCGAGTAGCCGTCGCCCGGAACCTCCACGAGCACGGGCGACCCGGACGTCGGGCCGCCACTCGCGCTCGGGCTCAGACGCGGAACGACGTGGACAAGTCCTGGAGGCGGCCGAGCGTGGCGTTGATTTGGGTCACCGCCTCCTCCGCCGTCATGGTGGAGGTGACGACGTCCGCCATCATCGAGGAGAGCTGCGTCATCACCTCGGTCATCTGGGCGATGCCCGCGTTCTGCTGGGTGACGGAGGCGACAATCTGGCGCGCGGCCTGACTGCTCTCCTGCACCACCGTGGTGATTTCCTTCAGCGAGCTGGCCGAGGACAGCACCTGCTCGATGTTCTCCTCCATCTTCTCGCTGTCGCCCTCGGCAATGGACGTCGTCTGGCGGATGGCCTGGTTGATTTCGAGGAGAATCTTGCCGATGCGCTGCGTGCTCTGGAGCGACTGGCCGCTGAGCGCGCGCATCTCCCGCGCCACCACCGCGAAGCCTCGGCCCTCTTCACCCGCGCGCGCGGCTTCAATCGCCGCGTTGAGCGCCAGCACGTTGGACTGGTCCGCCAAATCCTTCACGCTGCTGATGATTTCGCCGGCGTGCACGGCCTGGTCGCTCAGGTGCGCGATGCTGCCCACCAGCGTGCCCACCCGCTGACGAATCTGCTGCATGCCCTCCGCGCTCTGCTCAATCGACCGCTGGCCCGAGGAGCTGAACGCGTCCGCTTGCGCCGCCACCTTCAGCACCATCTCCGCGCGGCTGGCCGCCATGCTGGAGGTCTGCGCGATTTCGGCGATGGTGGTGCTCGCCTCGGTGAGGCTGCGGGACTGGTCGGTGAGGAAGTTCACCTGGTCCTGGCTCGCCTTCGTCAGCCGCGTGGCCGCCGAGGACAGCTCCGTCACCACGGATTGGAGCGTCGCGGGCACCTCGCGCAGCCGGTTGACCATGACCTGGAGACTGCGGCCCAAATCGCCGATTTCGTCCTGCCCGGCCGTGTCGATGGGTTGGGTCAAATCCCCATCCTGGGCGATTCGCTGCGCCACCGCCGTCAGCCGCGCCATGGGCTCCGCCACCTCGCGGTGCAGCCAGATGGACAGCGCCACCATCAGCGCCAGGCACACCAGCGACAGCGCCCCCACCAGCCACGAGGCCCCGCCCGCCAGCACCACCGAGAAGATGACCGCCAGGAACACCGCGGCGACGGCTGGAGACAGCATCACTTTCTGCTTCAGCTTCAATCGCACCGAGCCCCCTGCCTCTCAGCGACCCTCGAGAGCGTGCTGCGCCAGCTCATGTCGCCATCCTTCCGTGGGGCCCCGTGGACCCCCTGAAGTTCGGACGGACCGGTGATCCGCCGAAGCGCAGGATAGCCAACTGAACACTGGCTGCTAAGCCACCCCCAAAAGGTCATCCCACAGTGTCAGCCCAGGAGTTTCCACCAGTCTGGGTGAAAAAAGACACCACTCTTGGTGGATCATCCCAGGGAGTCGAGGCGCCGGCAGCCGTCGATGCGGAGGACGAAGTCGGCGCCGAAGGCCCCGGCGGGGGTGAGGGCGCCCGGGGAGGGCTGGGCGAGCAGCTCCTCCACGGCGTGGAGGGAGGCTCGGGCGGTGAAGACGTAGCCCTCGGGGACCTCCAGCCAGGCCTGGGCGGAGCGGCCGTCGGGGGCGCGGGCCTGGGCCCAGACCTGGGAGCGGCCGGACAGGCGCATGTCCGCGGTGGGGCCCGTCACGCGGGACTCGACGAGCTTCATCAGGCCGTCGCGCACGGGGCTGAGCTTCAGGAGCTGGCGGAGGGCGGGGTAGGTCCACCGCAGGGCGCGGGCGGAGGACGAGGGGAAGGCCATGTAGGTGGTGATGTTGGGGATGCCGGTGGTGCGGTAGGCGGTGGAGAGGTCGCCCCAGGGGATGGGCATCACGGTGCGCTCGCGGTCGATGAAGCGCTGGGGGCGGGCGCCCTGTCCCATGGGGTAGGGCTGGAGGACGCCGTCGCGGCGGACCCTGCCGCCCTCGGGGAGTTGGAGGAGGGCGGACTTGGTGGTGCCGGCGCTGGCCTGGGAGCCGGCGGCGATGGCGATGTCCAGCTCGGTGGCGCCGGGGACCTGGTCGGCGACGTAGCGGGCGAGGCAGTCGGTGGGGACGACGTCGAAGCCGACGCCGGACATGAGCGAGACGCCGCGCTCCTTGGCTTCGGCGTCATGGCGGAAGGAGCCCTCGAAGACGGGAATCTCGCCGGTGATGTCCAGGTAGTGGGTGCGCGAGGCGAGGCAGGCCTGGCGCATGGGCTCGCTGGTGTGGACGAAGGGCCCGGCGGCGTGGAGCACCAGGGGCAGGCCCTCCATGGCGGCGGTGAGCTGGCGGGCGTCATCCAGTGCGGCGGGACGGACCTCCAGGCCGAGCGCGTCAGCCAGCGGCGCCAGCTTCTCGCGAGAGCGGCCGGACAGCACGGGGCGGTGGCCACGACGCACGGCCTCCTCGGCGATGAGGCGGCCGGTGTAGCCAGAGGCGCCATACAGCAACCAGCGGGGAGTCGAGCTCGAAGTCGTCGTCACGGCCGGCGACGCTAGCAGGCGCGCCGGGCGCGGGCCGGCCCTGGTTCGGGCTGTGCTCGCTATCTGTCAGCGGCCTTGCTCCAGCCGCCCCACCCTCACCGGGCCACGGCGACCTCGGACCGGTGATTCACGTGCGCGTCCTCGACGCAGACGAGCAGCGCGCGCAGGGCCGACGGAGACGGGGCCGTCAGGAGCGCCTCGCGCAGCCGAGCGTTGCGCAACAGCGCGCCAATGCGCGCCAGCACGCTCAGGTGCAGCCCGGCCGTGTCCGGCGGCGACACCATGCCCACGAAGATGCGCCCTTTCCCACCGTCGGGCTGGCCGAAGTCCACGCCCTGCGGATGGATGCCCACGCACGTGACGATGCGCGGCACGCCGACGAGCCGACAGTGCGGCACCGCCACGCCCCCCACCATCGCCGTCGAGCCCAATTGCTCGCGCGCCAGCAGATGCGACGCCAGCTCCTTCGGGGACACCCGCGCCCGGGCCGCCATCAGCCCCGCCAGCTCGTGCACCACCCCCACCCGCTCGCGCGCCTCCAACGTCAGGCGGACAGCTTCGACCTCCAAGAAATCAGTCCACCGCAGCATGGCTCACCTCCTCGGGCCCACCGCCGCTTCCCGAGTCGGCGCAGAGATGTGTCCACCCCCGCGATTCCGCATCCCTCTCCTGTCTTTCTTCGAGACCACTACACACTTCTCTCGGGTTATTCGGGGTCAGTCGCTTCGACCCCGCCCCGCTCGCTTTTTCTCAACCTCGTCGAAGGCGACTCCACCGCTCACCGCGTCATCGAGTGAGGACCGCGAGCGCACCGGGAAGCGCGGCCGGCTTCCGCGCCCCGTCACACGCCTCGCCGTCCTCGGCCAGATGTCCGCGCGAGACATCCGCCTCGTCCTCCAGGGCAGGCCCTCACGGAGACAGCGAGAGCTCGTTGCGCAGCGGCAGGTGCGCCTCCTCCGCGCTGACGAGCAGCTCGCGCATCGCCCCAGCGGAGGGCGCGGCCCAAAGCTCCGTTCTCAGCCGCTCATCGCTCAGCAGCGTGGCGATGCGGGAGAGCACGTTGAGGTGCAGCCCGGCCGTGTCCGGCGGCGACACCAGCCCCACGTAGATTCGCACCAGCCCGTCCTCGGGCGCGCCGAACGCCAGCCCGCCCCGGTGGAGGCCCAGGCAGGTGACGATGCGCCCGGCGCACGCATGGCGACAGTGCGGCACCGCGACGCCGCCCTCCATCGCCGTCGCGCCGAGCTGCTCGCGCGCCAGCATGTGCACCGCCAGCTCGCGCTGGGGAACCCCCGCCCGGGCCGACATCAACCCCGCCAGCTCATGCAGCACCGCCACCCGGTCTCTCGCCGCCAGCGACAGGCGGATGGCCTCCACGTCCAGGAACTCGGTCCACCTCAACATGCCTTCCTCCCAGGGCGGCACCACACCGCCACTCACTCGCGGGGCACCGGCGCGAAGCTTTTCGCGCGCGCGTCCCACGTCGGACCTCACCCCATCGCCGCCACGCGCTCGCGCCCGGACAGGACGATGCACGCGGCCAGCACTCGCGCCGTGAAGGCGTCCCGCTCGTCGTCGTCGAAGGCCCGCGCGAGCTGCTCGGGGTCGTCATCCAGGAACAGCGTGGAGCCCAGCCGGTCATACACATGCTCCAGCACGCCGCTGCAGCACGAGCACCGCCGAGCGCCGCTCAAGGCATGTTCAGCACGGGCCCGGGCCTCGACCAGTCGCTCCACGCCCAGCAGGCGGACCGCCTTGAGCGGTGCCTCACCGAGCGACGGACCGACCTCCTCTGCGGTTAACGCGTGGAACAACGGCAGTGACTTCACGAAGCGGGGCAGCCACATGGGTCCTCCGTGCCGGGCCCTCATGACCCGCCGCACGGGCCTTCCCATCGCATCCGCCGTGCCGCGCGGGCCTGGCTCCAGGTGCCTGAAACCCCAGGGCTTTCCCGCGCCCCGCCTCCACTCCATCATGCGGAGTGCAACCCGGGCCTCCTTCGAGCCCTTCAGGTCGCGACCCGCCCCCGGGCTCAGCGCAGGGCGCGCCCGTGCACCCGGGCCTGCTCGAGACACGCGCCCTGGCACTCGGGGAAGAGCAACAGGAAGCGGGCTTGCTCACGGCAGCGCGGCACCAGTCCGGTGTGCAGGGGAGCCGAGCACAGCCGCTGGAAACCGGCCCACGCATCATCGAAGACGGCGGCGCGGGCCTCGGGCTCCAGCGTCAGCACGGCGCGACGCTCCGAGGCCAGCCAGCCGACCATGGCCGCCAGGGCCACCCCCAGCCCGAGCATCCACAGCAAATCCTTCCACCAGGGACGCGCCAGGGAGAGAGACTCCGGCCCGGTGCTGGAGTCAGGGACGGAAGACACGATGGACAGGGGCGGCTTGGGACGCATGACGGCGTCTTCCAGGGGCAAGCCCCGTGCCGCGCGGTGGAGCAGGTCTCCCGAGGGACGCGGGCTCCACGGCCATTGCATCCAGCACGTGCGCGCGCGAGCGGCCATGCATCGCGCAAGCCTTCTCGCGTCGAGCGGGCGTCAGCGCACGGCGTTGCGCAGCGCGGGGGCCAGCTCCTGGCGACAGGCCTCGTCACACTCGGAGAAGCGCATGATGAACTCCGCCTGCTTCTGGCAGCGCCGCTGGAGGCGCGGGCCGGCGTCGCCCAGGCACATGAGGTGGAAGCTGTCGCGCGTCTCCTCGAAGAGGGCTTCGCGCTGGGCGGGGGACATCGCGTTGATGGCGCGGTTCTCTCCGCCCTGGAGATAGGCCCACACGCCGACGAGCACCAGCAGCACGACGCCGAGCATCACTCCCTGGCGCAGGCGCTTCTGGTTGCGAGAGGGGGGCCTGTCGCGGGTGAAGATGTTGTCCTCGGCACCCTCGTCGTTCCCGTTCAAACCCATAGGCCCCTGTTCCATCGCAAACCGGGGACCAACGCCAGCATTGGTTGCTGGGGGTGTGTTGCAGCCTGCACGAAAGGGCCGGGTCCGGGTTGCGGACCGCACGACAGGGGTGAAGGGGGCGGCGTGGAAGTCCCCGTGAGGACTCGCGTCGTGCGGGACATACGGCCGGGCGAGGGGGATGCACTTAGGATTGACGCATGGATGCAAGGCAGGAGCAGGGCCCCGTCTCCGGGGAGCGCCCGATGCGGGTGCTGGTGGTGGACGATGAGCGCAACATCCGCCACACGCTGAGGGTGTGCCTGGAGGGGTTCGGCTGCGAGGTGCGGGAGGCGGCCACGCCCGAGGCGGCCCTGGCGGCGCTCGCCCAGGGACCGGCCGACCTGGCCTTCGTCGACCTGCGGCTGGGCACCGCGAGCGGCCTGGATTTGCTGCCGAGGCTGCTCGCCGAGTCGCCCAACCTGGACGTGGTGCTCATCACCGCGTACGCGACGTTCGACACGGCGGTGGAGGCGGTGCGGCGGGGGGCGCGGGACTACCTGCCCAAGCCCTTCACGCCGGCGCAGATACGGCATGTGCTGGACCGCTCCAGGGAGCACCGTGCGCTGTCGTCGCAACTGGAGAGCCTGGAGGGGCAGCTCGCGCAGGCGGTGCCGGAGGCGACGTTGGAGACGAGCTCGCCGGTGATGCACGCGGCGATTGGACTGGTCTCCCGCGCGGCGACGGCGGATGCGGCGGTGCTGCTGCGCGGCGAGAGCGGCACGGGCAAGGGGGTGCTCGCCAGGGCGTTGCACTCGATGAGCGCGCGGCGGCGCAGGCCGTTCGTCACGGTGAACTGTCCGACGTTGTCGGAGCAGCTCCTGGCGAGCGAGCTGTTCGGCCACGTGCGCGGGGCCTTCACGGGGGCGGTGAAGGACCAGCCGGGGCGGGTGGAGCAGGCGGAGGGAGGCACGCTGTTCCTGGATGAAATCGCGGAGATGAGCCCGTCGCTCCAGGCGCAGCTGCTGCGGTTCCTGCAGGAGAAGCAGTTCGAGCGACTGGGTGAGGGCCGCACGCGCAAGGCGGACGTGCGCGTGGTGGCGGCGACGAATCGGGATTTGGAGAAGGACGTGGCGGAGGGACGGTTCCGCGAGGACCTGCTCTACCGGCTCAACGTCATCGAGGTGAAGCTGCCGTCGTTGCGGGAGCGGCCGGAGGACTTGTTGTCGCTGGCGAGGCGCTTCGTGGCGTTCTTCGCGAAGACGGCGCAGCGGCCGACGACGCCGGAGTTGTCTCCCGCGACGGAGAAGATGCTGCTGGCGTATCCGTGGCCGGGCAACGTGCGGGAGCTGCGCAACGCGGTGGAGCGAGCGCTCATCGTGTGGCCGGCGGGGGTGTTGGAGCCGCAGGCGTTTCCGGAGCGAATCGCCGCAGCGGCGGGCTCGGTGGTGACGCTGGGCGGGCCGCACACGTTGGAGGAGGTGGAGCGCGAGCACACCCTGCGGGTGATGACGTCCGCGCCGACGCTGGACGAAGCGGCGAAGGTGCTGGGCATCGACGCGTCCACGCTGTGGCGCAAGCGCAAGAAGTACGAGTCCGGAGGCTGAGCTTGAGAGGCTGGGAGTGTGTTCCTGGACCTCGACGTCACGACATGAGGGGCTTCAACAGCCCCGCCTGGTCCAGCAGCTCGCGCACCGTCTCGGCCAACGCCACATGCTCCGGGTTGTCGGCCGTGAAGCGCTCGGGGGTGAGGACAATGAGGGTGCCCTTGTCCTCCACGGGTTCGACGCGCACAGGGGAAGGCAGTGGCGGCACGGTGCCGCGATGACGCGCGAGATACGTCACCCAGCCGATGTACGGGGCTTTCGGAACGCGCCGAGACTCGACCAGGTCACGGTGCGAGTGCGACATGGCCACGCCCCAATCAGGCTCCCAGGCACTCGCGGTTGCTCGCAGCATGTCCGTCAACACGGATGCGGTCAGGACACGCCCAGCACTGGAGCCCCTGCTGGGCAGGCTGAACACGCATCGATTGTTCGCACGTGCATGGTGGCCCCCACACCTGACGAGAAAGGCGCAATCTTCGTGGTCGTTGGGAGCACCGTTCCATCCCCCAAGGCTGACCCCGAGATCATCGAAGGCAGGGTCCTTGTTCTTCTGAACGAATCTCACCAGCTCTTCGCGAACAGGGCGAAGAGGACGCTTCAAGGACTCCTTCAGCGACTTTGCCGTTTCGTACCAATGCTCGAAGGACGAATCGACGCGCGAAAGCCCGAGCAGGAAGTCCTCGAGACGCCTTGCACAACTGTCTGGAGGCTCCTCGCGAATCCCCCAATAGCCACCCGCGTAGTAGGTCTCGCTCACCTGGATGAACCTCAGAAGAGTGGAGGAGTGAAGACGACTTCGATGCCCTCCACTTCGTTGTCCTTCAGCAGTTTCCGGATCGCATTGGCAGCCTTCTCTTCCGCGACATGCCAGCGGATACGCGTTCCATTCGCTGCTCTAAACTGCCTGTCCGCCTGCTCGACCAGAGCCTTCGCCCCCGTACTCTTGAACCAGCGTTTCGGGTCGAACCCCTCGAAGAACCTGGCATAACCCAGCCCCTTCGCTTCCAGCAGAACGCCCTTTTCGAAACCATCGAACTTCACGCCTCCGCTGTCCCTGCCCACGCCTCCGACCCAGTATGCCTCGTCGGCGGAGTGGCCCGTGATTTGTTCCTGGTAGCTCCGTGCCCGGGGCTGCATGGACTCCTTGGCCGGTCCCCACTGTCCAGGGCCACTCGACGGCCCACCTTGCTTCGCAGCCGTGCTCGCTCGCTGGAGGATGATGGCCGCGCCAGGGCCACCGCTCAGCACCGCCGCCGCCCGTCCCACAGGCACCGCCACGACTCTCATGGAGAGCGCCCCCTGTGCCGAGAGCGACAGCACCGGCACCTCGGCCGTCGCGAGTGTCGCCCCTTGCAGCGTGCGCGTCGCGGCGGAGGCCGTGCCCCACGTGGCGATGAGGTTCGTCACCAGCTTGGAGACGGCCTGCACCTGCTCGCCCCGCGTCATGTACTGGAACCGCTCGACGTACTCGGGCGATGAGGCCAGCAGCGCCGCCACGGCGGTCGGCATCTGCTTCAACGCCGCGAGGTTGTCACCGGGTGACGTGGAGACGAACTGGCCCACCGCCAGGGCCAGCCCGATGAACGCCTCCTCTGCTCCGTCCAGCGTGCGGCTGATGACGTCGGCATCATCGTGAACGTCCGCCAGCGGGAAGCCATCCACCTCCCGCAAGTTCGCATCCAGCGCGCGGAAGACTCCCGTGCGCCCGTCATAGAAGCGGCCCAACTCGAAGCCATGCGCGCGGAAGACTCCGCCCTTCCACTCCACCGTGCCGACGCGCTGCTGCGTCCTCCCGCTGCGCACCCACGCAAGGCATCCATCTGGCCGGAGCACCGCCAGCGATGTGAACCGCTCCACCCTCCCCACCAGCTCGGCCCGCGACACCTCGCCCGCGCTCATCACCTCGCGCAGCAGGAAGCCCACAGCGACACGTGCCGGGAACTGTCCCAGCGTCACGTCCTTGCCCAGCAACACCCGCAGCAGCCTTGCCGCCTGGGTCGCCGTGAGCGAATCGCCCGACACGGGGCTCTCGTCGTGCTCCTCCAGCCCCGCGTCGCGCAGCAACGCATCGAACGCATCACTCCGCGGTCCTCGATGAATCCGCGCGTCATTGGAGGCGTCCTCCCTCCCCCGCTCTCCAAGTCGAGCGGAACGCTGCTGGAACGTGCCCCTGCGAGTCGCGGGTTCGACGCCAGCACAGCCCGTGGCGAAGAGAGCGGCGCAAAGCATCCACAGGCCAGCACGCATTCTTCACCTCCATGCCTTCTCTCAGGAAGGGCAGGCGGGTTGATGCTTGCACTGGCATCTGACAAGACGATGGTCAATCGACTGCGCAGGCAACCCCCGACGTCGCTCCGACACGCGCTCTCGTTCCCGACGTCCCGTGGCTTCCACCAAGCAGGGCAAGTCCTTCCCGTCCGTCCTGGCCGCCTGTCCGCGAGTCGCGCCCGGCCGAGTTCCCCACTGAAGCGCTCCCCTCCCCGCTCCCCCATGGCAGACATGGCGAGGGAGCTTGCGCGCCCATGCCTGTGATTGCCACGACCCGCATGCATGCGGACCGTTGTGCGGCGACCCCAACGACACAACACAAGGAGCGCACTCGTGGACGTCATCGACCTCTTGATTCAACAGCACCGCGAAGTCGACGCGCTGTTCCTGGCGTTCCGCAACGCCTCGGATGACGAGAGCCGCAAGGAGCTCTGCATCCAGCTCGCGGAGGCCCTCATGCTGCACACCACCATCGAGGAGCGTTGGGTCTATCCCAAGGCCACTCGCATCGTGGGCGACGATAAAATCGAACATGCCGAGGAAGACCATCAGGAGATGACGCAGCTCCTGACCGACATCGTCGGCTTGCGCGACGACATGAACGCCATGAAGACCAAGGTCGACTCGCTTGAGCGCGTGGTGAAGCGCCACATCGCCGACGAAGAGCAGAACATCCTCCCGCAGGTCGCGAAGAACATCACCGAGAAGGAGATCGGCATGTCCTGCAAGGACCTCGTCCGCGAGGCCTCCAAGATTCGCCGCGAGGAGATGAAGGACTGGGGCGAAGCCTCCGTGTGACGCCACCGGCAGTCCTCCCGCCCGAGGCTCCCTCAAGGAGCACGGGCGGGAGCGTCACGCCGGCTCCACCACCGTCGGCTGAGGCAGCGTGAACCAGAACGTGCTCCCCCGCCCTGGTGCGCTCACCACGCCCAGCTCGCCGCCGTGCGCCTGGACGATTTCCTTCGCGATGGACAACCCCAGCCCCGCGCCACCCACCGGCGCTCCAGGCGCGCGGTAGAACTTCTCGAAGATGCGCCCCTGCTGCTCCGGCGCGATGCCTTCTCCCGTGTCGCGCACCTCGAAACGCACGCGAGTCCCCTCCCGAGCTACCCGCACCTCCACCTCGCCTCCCGCGGGCGTGTGCTTCACCCCGTTGCCCACCAGGTTTCCCAACACCAACCCCAGCCGGTCAGGGTCCACGTCCACCGACTCCACATCCAACCCCACCTGCTTCTCCAGTCGCACCCCGCGCTCCGCCGCCGCCGCGCGCTGCGAGTCCAACGCCGCCTCCACCAGCTCCTCCGGGGACACCCGCCGCACCTCCAGCCGGAGCTGCCCCGCCTGGATGCGAGACAAGTCCAACAGGTCATCGACGATGCCCTGCAAGCGCTCACAGTCCTCCCGCGCCGCGAACAGCAGGTCCGCCTGCTTCTCCGTCACCGCGCCGACCATGCCCTCGGCCACCAGATGCACCGCCATGCGCAGTGACGTCAGCGGCGTGCGGAACTCATGCGCCACCGTGGCCACCAGGTCGTTCTTCAGCTCGTCGAAGCGCCGCAGCCGCGTCACGTCCTGGAGAATCACCGTGGCGCCCACCACCTCTCCCGTCTCTCCGTACACCGGACTCCCACGCGGCAGGAGCCACCGGTCTCCATCCGCCAGCTCCACGCGCACGGCCTCCTCGTAGCCCCGAGGTTGATACGCGCCCTTGCCGCCCAGCACGTGCCCACGCACGCGCTCCACCACCTCGCGCGCCTCCGGCACCACCCGGCCCAGCACGTCCCCGCCTCCCTCCAGCGACAGCTTCAGCACGTCCTCCGCCGAGCGGTTGACGTTGAGCAACACCCCATCCGCGCCGAACACCACTACCGGGTCCGGAAGGCTGTCGATGGCGGCCTGCGACGCGGCCTGCGCCTGGAGCAGCTCGCCCAGGCTGCTCTGGCGATACTGCTGGAGCGCCTCCGCCATCGAATTGAAGTCCTGCCCGAGCTGCGCGATTTCATCCTTCCCCTCCACCACCGCGCGCACCGCGTAGTCCCCTCGGCCCAGTCGCCGCACCGCCTGCGACAACACCGACACGGGCCGCAGCGCGCGATGCGTGAGGGACGTGGAGGCAAACAACCCCACGCCGAACGCCGCGAGCACCGCCAGCACCATCAGCGTGTTGACGCGGTCGCTTTGTCGCCGCAGCTCCTCGCTCTTGTGCACCATTGCGTCCTGGTTGAGCGCCAGGACGGAGGACGCCGCGTCCTTCACCTCTCGGAAAGCGGGCTCGATGCTCCGGAAGTACACCGCCTTGCGCTCCACCTCCGACGGCTGCGCGAGGAACACGTCATACGCCGCCTGATAGCGCTCCCAGCCCGCGCGCAGCCGACGGGTGGACTCGGCCTCGCCCGGCTCGGTGACATTGCCTTCTTGAAGGCACAGCTCCGACTCCAATCCCTGACGCTGCGCGGCCTGCTGCGCCTGTCCCCGCTCCAGCTCGCCCGCGACGATGAAGAGGGCGGCGCTGTCCATCCGCTCCAGTTGCTCGGACATCCGCTGTGCGGCGAGCACGCTGCGGTAGTTGTCCTGGAGGATGCGCTGCCCCGAGCGACCCAGCCGCGCCAGCGTGACGACGGCCATCACGCCCACCAGCACGAGCGCCAGCGCCAGCGGGGCCTGGGCCAGGAGCAGCCTCAGTCGCAGCGTCATGAGCGCTTCTCCTCGGGCGCGGCGTCGAAGGCCACGACGTGGATGTCGAAGCCCTCACCCTCGCGCAGCAGCCGCACGTCCGCCGCGCGTCCCAGGGCCCGCTTCCACCAGGGCTGGTGCGAGCGGCCCACCATGATGTGGCCAACGCCATGCGAGCGCGCGAAGTCGAGAATCGCCTCCACCGGGTCCCTCGAGCGCAGCCGCACCACCTCCGCCCCCAGCTCCTTCGCCTTCTCGATGTTCGCGAGCAGGTGCCGCTGCGCCTCCGCGTCGATGAGGTGCGGCGCCTCGCGCGGCGTCTCCACGTACACCACGAACCAGTCCGTGTTCAGCCGGCCCGCCATGCGCGAGCCCCGTCGCAGCAGCGTCGCCGCGCGCGGCGGATAGCTCGACATCGCCACCAGCACCCGTCCCCACGCCGCGCCCTTCTGCGAGCCTTCATCCCCCGTGCGCGAAGGAAGCCCCGAAGTCGCACGGTCCAGGCTCTCCGCCACCTCGCGCAGCGCCAGCTCGCGCAGCGTGGACAGGTTCTCTCCCTTGAAGAAGCGCTCCAGGGCGTGCGGCACCTTGTCCTCCGCGTAGATTTTCCCCGCCTTCAGTCGCTCGTGCAGGTCCTCCACCGCCAGGTCCAGGTTCACCACCTGGTCGGCGCCCTTGAGGAAGCTGTCCGGGAGCGTCTCGCGCACGGTGACGCCGGTGGTGCGCTCCACCAGGTCATTGAGGCTCTCCAGATGCTGCACGTTGAAGGCGCCGATGACGTTGATGCCCGCGTCGAGCAGCTCCTGCACGTCCTGGTAGCGCTTGCGGTGCCTGCACACCGGCAGGTTGGTGTGGGCCAGCTCGTCCACCACCGCCACCTGGGGCTTGCGCGCCAGCACCGCGTCCAGGTCCATCTCCTCCACCGTGACGTCGCGGTACGTGTGCGCCTTGCGAGGCACCACCTCCAGCCCGGCCACCAGGGCCTCGGTCTCCTTGCGGCCGTGCGTCTCCACGAAGCCGAGCACCACGTCCACGCCCCGCCGCTTCAGCGCGTGCGCCTCCTCCAGCATGCGGTACGTCTTCCCCACGCCGGCCGCGAAGCCGATGTAGAGCTTGAGCCGACCGCGCCGGCCCCGCTCCACCAGCTCCAGGAAGTCCTCCGCGCGCGAGCGTCGCGTCATCGTCACCCTCGGACCTCCACCGTGGAGGCGCGAGCGACAATGCCCGCGCCTCCGTACGAATGCATGAGGAGAATGGGCTCCGTCACTCGGGAGCCACCGCGCCCATCGGCTGAACGGGCTCCGCCGCGAGCCGCCCGAACTGGCGGTCCAGCGCCAGGTTCAACAGCAGCACGTTGACGCGGGGCTCCCCCAGCACGCCTAGCGTCCGTCCCTCTACATGCGAGGCCACCACCGCGAGCACGCGCTCCGGAGCGACTCCACGCGCCTTCGCCACGCGCGGCGCCTGCCAGCGCACCGCCTCCGGAGACAGGTGCGGGTCCAACCCCGACGCCGACGTGGTGACCAGCTCCCCGGGCACGAGTCCTGGCGCATCCGGATTCTCCCGGCGCAGGCGCTCGACCTCCGCCGTGACGCGCTCCTGGAGCTTGCGCGACGTCGGCCCCAGGTTGCTGCCCGAGGACGCCGCCGCGTCGTAGCCCGCCCCCGCCGCGGAGGGACGCGGCTGGAAGTAGCCGCCCTGCGTGAAGCCCTGGCCAATCAAGGCGCTGCCGACCACGCGACCTTGCTCGTCCTTCACGAGCGAGCCCTGGGCCTCGGAGGGGAACAGGAGCTGCGCCACCCCGGTGACGGCGAGCGGGTACAGCACGCCGGTGAGCACCAGGGTGACGACACAGGCGCGCAGGGCGGTGAGAAGAGTGGAGACCATGATGTGAAGTCCTTTCACGTTCAGGACAGGCCCACGGCCGTGAGCAACACGTCCAGGGCCTTGATGCCGACGAAGGGAACGATGACGCCGCCCAGCCCGTAGATGAGCAGGCTGCGCCGCAACAGGGCCGCCGCGCCGAGCGGGCGGTAGCGCACGCCGCGCAGCGCCAGGGGGATGAGCGCGATGATGATGAGCGCGTTGAAGATGACCGCCGCCAGAATCGCGCTGTAGGGCGACGACAGGCCCATCACATTGAGCGGAGCAATCTGCGGGAACACGCCCATGAACAGCGCGGGGAGGATGGCGAAGTACTTCGCCACGTCGTTGGCGATGGAGAACGTCGTCAACGTGCCGCGAGTCATCAGGAGCTGCTTGCCCACCTCCACCACCTCCAGCAGCTTGGTGGGGTTCGAGTCGAGGTCCACCATGTTCCCCGCCTCCTTCGCCGCCTGCGTGCCGGTGTTCATCGCCACGCCGACGTCGGCCTGGGCCAGCGCGGGCGCGTCGTTGGTGCCGTCGCCCGTCATCGCCACCAGCTTGCCCTTGCCTTGCTCGGTGCGGATGAGCGCCAGCTTGGCCTCGGGCGTCGCCTCCGCGAGGAAGTCATCCACGCCCGCCTCGCGCGCAATCGCCGCCGCGGTGCGCGGGTTGTCGCCGGTAATCATCACCGTGCGGATGCCCATGGCCCGGAAGCGGTCGAAGCGCTCCTTGATGCCGCCCTTCACCACGTCCTTCAGGTGGACGATGCCGAGCAGCCGCGCGCCCTCCGCCACCGCCAGCGGAGTTCCACCCGCGTCACCGATGCGACCCGACGCCGAGGCGAGCTCCTCCGGCACCGCGCCGCCCTGCGCCTGCACGTGCTTGACGATGGCATCCACCGCGCCCTTGCGGATGCTCCGGGGCTTCGGGTCCACCAGGTCGCACCCGCTCATGCGCGTCTGCGCGGTGAACGGGACGAACGTCGCCTGGTGCGCCAGCAGCTCGCGCGGACGCATCTTGTACGTGTCCTTCACCAGCGTGACGATGGAGCGCCCCTCGGGCGTCTCGTCCGCCAGGCTCGCGAGCTGCGCGGCCTCCGCCAGGTCCTCCAGGCGCACGCCCGGCATGGGCAACAGCTCCGTCGCCATGCGGTTGCCCAGCGTAATCGTGCCCGTCTTGTCGAGCAGCAGCGTGTCCACGTCCCCCGCCGCCTCCACCGCGCGGCCACTCATGGCCAGCACGTTCTTTCGCAAGAGCCGGTCCATGCCGGCGATGCCGATGGCGCTCAACAAGCCGCCAATCGTCGTGGGGATGAGGCACACCAGGAGCGCCACCACGGCCGTGCCCGACAGCGGCACCCCGGAGTAGAGCGCCAGCGGCACCAGCGACACACACGCCAGCAGGAACACCACCGTCAGGCCCACCAGCAGGATGTGCAGCGCTATCTCGTTCGGCGTCTTCTGCCGGGCCGCGCCCTCCACCAGCCCAATCATCCGGTCCAGGAAGGACTCGCCCGGGTTGACGGCGATGCGCACCACGATTCGGTCCGACAACACCTTGGTGCCGCCCGTCACCGCCGAGCGGTCTCCACCGGACTCGCGAATCACCGGCGCGGACTCGCCCGTAATCGCGGACTCGTCCACGCTGGCGATGCCCTCCACCACCTCACCGTCACCCGGGATGAGGTCGCTCGCCTCGCAGACCACCAGGTCACCCTTGCGCAAGTCCTGCGCGGGCACCCGCTCCTCGCGCCCGTCCGTCAGCTTCCGCGCGGTGGTGTCCTTGCGCATCTTGCGCAGCGCACCGGCCTGCGCCTTGCCTCGCCCCTCCGCCACGGCCTCCGCGAAGTTGGCGAACAGCACGGTGAACCACAGCCACAGCGCCACCGCCACGGTGAACCACAGGGGCGCGCCATCGGTGTGCGGCGAGACGAGGTCCTTCACCACGAACACCGTGGTGAGCAGGCTGCCCGCCCACACCACGAACATGACGGGGTTGCGCGCCACGTCGCGCGGGTGGAGCTTCTTCAGGCTGTCCAGCAGCGCGGGCTTCAACAGGGACGCGTCGAGCAGCGACGCCGGTTTGGAAGATGCGGAGCTCATGGCTCAGTAGACCTTTCCGGCCCCGGCGAGGAAGTGCTCGACGATGGGGCTGAGGGAGAGCGCGGGGAAGAAGGTGAGCGCACCGACGATGACCACGATGCTCACCAGCAGGCCGGTGAACAGGGCGCCATTCGTCGGGAAGGTGCCGGGGCCCGCTGGAACCACCTTCTTGCCCACCATGGAGCCGGCGATGGCCAGCGCGGGGACAATCATCAGGAAGCGCCCGCCGAGCATGGCCAGCCCCAGCGAGAGGTTCCAGAAGGGCGTGTTCGCATTCAAGCCCGCGAACGCGCTGCCGTTGTTCGCCGTGCCGCTGGTGAACGCGTAGAGCAACTCCGTCAGGCCGTGCGGCCCCGCGTTGTTCAGCGAGGACACGCCCTGCGGGAGCACCGCCGCCACCCCGGACATTCCCAGGATGAACACCGGGAAGATGAGCACGTAGAGCATCGCGAGCTTCATCTCTCGCGCTTCAATCTTCTTGCCCAGGTACTCGGGCGTGCGGCCCACCATGAGTCCGGCGATGAAGACGGACAGCACCACCATGATGAGGATGCCGTAGAGGCCCGCCCCCACTCCGCCGAAGATGACCTCGCCCAGCTGCATGTTGACCAGCGGCACCAGCCCGCCCAGCGGGTTGAAGCTGTCGTGCATGGAGTTGACGGCGCCGCACGACGCATCCGTGGTGACGGTGGCGAAGAGGGCGGACGCGGTGACGCCGTAGCGCACCTCCTTGCCCTCCAGGTTTCCCACCTGCGCCACGTGCGCGGAGGCCACGGCGGCGTTGGGCTGGGACTCGGCGGCGTACGCGGCGGTGACACCCGCGAGGAAGAGGACTGACATGGCGGCGAAGAGGGCCCAGCCCTGCTTCGCGTCCCCCGTCATCTTCCCGTACGTGTACGTCAGCGCGGAGGGGATGCAGAAGATGAGCAGCAACTGCACCAGGTTGGTGAGCGGCGTCGGGTTCTCGAAGGGGTGCGCGCTGTTGGCGTTGAAGAAGCCACCCCCGTTGGTGCCCAGCATCTTGATGGCCTCCTGCGAGGCCACCGGACCCATGGCGAGCGTCTGCTTCGCGCCCTCCAGCGTCGTCAGCTCGGGGTACGGCGAGAAGTTCTGCAACGTGCCCTGCGAGACGAAGAACAGGGCCACGACGAAGCACAGCGGCAAGAGCACGTAGAGCGTGCCACGCACCACGTCCACCCAGAAGTTGCCCAGCGTCTTCGCGCCTTCGGGCCCCGGGCGGCGCGTGAAGCCTCGCGCCAGCGCCAGCGCCACGCCGAGCCCCGCCGCCGCGGAGACGAAGTTCTGCCACGCCAGCCCCACCATCTGCGTGAGGTAGCTCAGGGTGGACTCACCGGCGTACGACTGCCAGTTGGTGTTGGTGACGAAGCTGGCCGCCGTGTTGAACGACAGCTCCGGGCCCACCGCGCCCAGCCCCTGGGGATTGAGCGGCAGCAAGTGCTGCATGCGCTGAAGTCCGTAGAGGATGAGCATGCCCAGCGCGCTGAAGGCGAGCAGCGCGCCGCAGTACTCCACCCACGTCTGCTCACGCCGGGCGCTGGCGCCCGTCAGTCGCAGGAGCACTCGCTCCACGGGGCCGAGCACGCGCGGCAGCGGCTGCGTGTCTCCTTCGAAGACGCGGAAGAGATAGAGGCCCAGCGGCTTCGTCAGCGCGAGCAACAGGGCGAAGAACAAACCAATCTGCAACCAACCGATGAGGGTCATGGCGGAGTCCCTAGAAGCGCTCGGGACGGAGCAGGGCGTAGACGAGGTAGGCGGTGAGCAGCACGGCGAGCACGGCGCCAGCGGCGTATTCGAAAGTCATCGGGGGAACCTCACAGATGCTCGCAGCCGAGGGCGTAGCCCCACGCGAGCGCGAAGAAACCGAGGGTGACGAGGAGGAGGACGACATCCATGAAGGGGCTCCAGACTCAGTAGTAGGCGGTGGCGCCGAGGACGATGAGCGTCTCGGAGTCCTTCAGAACGGGGGCGCCCATGTCAGTGGTCGAGCGGCTGGCGAAGACGTCCGCTGTCGAACGGTCATGCCGTCCCTCCAGCTTGAAGGTGAGGTGCTCCACGGGCTTCACCTCGACGGTGAGCGTGGCCCCCGACAGCGTCTGCTCCACGCCCGTCATCAGGCCGTCGGCGTCGCGGTACGCCTCCACGCGAGCGACCAGCGCCACGGGCTCGGTGAGCTGCACGCGGGCGTTGAGTCCCGCCGCGTACCAGACCGCTCGCTCCGCGCCGGGAATCGCTTGCGTGCCCGCGTCCACGGTGGCCGCGAGCTTGAAGGACTCCGTCACCGCGTACGTCGCCACCGCGTCGGCGAAGAGCCTCAGGCCGTCACTGCCCTCGGGGCCTTCGTTGCCGATGAAGGTGTTGAAGGACGCGGACAGGCGTGGTCCCGCGTAGGCCACCTGGGTGCCCAGCGCGAGCCCCCGGTTGTTGTCACCGAGCGTCTGCCAGCCATTGAGGAACTGGAGCTGCACGCTCCACGCGGCGTCCAGCGCCCACGTGCCCTTGAGGCCCGTCTGGTAGTAGGGCGACAGCTCGCCCATCCATGAGCGCGTGTACGTCCAGTTGAGCTGCGACTGGAAGGACTCCAGCCCGATGTGACTCGGGTAGAGCCCGGCCTCCAGCGTCAGCGGGCCATTGGCGAAGGACAGCGAGGCCTGCTGCACGTAGCGCCACACGTCGAGTCCGGTGGCGACACCTTCGGGCTCGGCCGCGTGGACCACCTCCGCGCCCGTGCCGAAGCCGAGCAGCACCTTGAAGCCCACGGGCTCCGGCGCCACGCTCACGCCGATGGAGGCCAGGTTGATGGCCACCTCGCTGTCGCGCTTCGCCGACGTGCCGGTGCCAGGGATGAAGTTCGCCGAGTTCGCGGGCCGGTTGAAGTTGTGGCCGAAGTACACATCGACGCCACCCTCGGGCCTCAGGCGGGAGAAGAAGCCGGAGGACTCGGTAGCCGGAGGCTCCCGAGGAGGAGGCGAGGAGGCATCGGCCTGCTGGAGCAGCAGCGAGAGGAGCAGCGGAGGAGTGTCGATGGGCCACATGAGCGTGCCCCTCTCTTGAGCACCGCCCGTACCAACCCCCTCCTCCGTGCACCCCAGGCGTTCCAAGGGGTTGCGGACAGACTCGAGGGGAGCGGATTGCAACCTGCACGACGGGCCCTTCGGCGTCGTGCACGTTGAGACCTCACACGGGCAGGAGCCCTCTGCTCATTCTTCGGGCTCAACCGATACTCAAGCCGATACTTGACTATTTGGCACCCTTGCCGATACTCAAGTCCATGCTTAACAATGGTGCCGTCGACCGTATCTTCCACGCCCTGGGCGATTCCAACCGGCGCGCCATCATCGAACGACTGAGCCGGGGCGCGCTGTCAGTCAGCGCCCTGGCGAAGCCGCTCGACATCACGCTCGCCGCCGTCGTGCAGCACCTCCAGGTCCTCGAGGAGAGCGGATTGGTGCGCACCGAGAAGGTCGGGCGCGTCCGCTCGTGTCAGCTCCATCCAGAGGGCCTGCGCGTGGCGGAGGACTGGCTCTCGAACCGTCGTGGACTCTGGGAGCAGCGCTTCGACAGGCTCGGTGAGCTGCTCGATGGACCTGCTCCCTCTCGAAAGAAGGCAAGAACATGAAGACACCTCCCGTCGTTCATGGCTCGTTCACCCTCGAGCGCACCTACAAGGCACCTCCCGCACGAGTCTTCGCCGCCTGGGCGGACGTGGAGACGAAGGCGCAGTGGTTCATCGGTCCACCGGACCGCTGGACGCTCGTGAAGCGCGAGCTGGACTTCCGCGTGGGGGGCCAGGAGCTGCTGCACGGTCAGTTCGGCGGCAAGCACTCCGTTGTCTTCACCGCGCGCTATCACGACATCATCCCGGACGAGCGGATGGTCTACGCCTACGACATGCACGTGGGTGACAAGCACCTCTCCGCGTCCCTGGCCACGGTGGAGCTCCACGCCACGAAGACGGGGGGTACGCGGATGGTCTTCACCGAGCAGGCCGCGTTCCTCGACGGTGAGGACGGCACCCGCTCTCGCGAGGAGGGCACGGCGGCGCACTTCGACCGGCTGGCGCTCGTGCTGGAGGCCTCGCACGACATCATCTCGTCCCGGGCGTTCGCTGCGCCCCGAGCGCGGGTCTACGAGGCGTTCAGCGACCCGGCGCAGCTGACCCTGTGGTGGGGACCCCAGGGCTCGACGAATACGTTCGAGCAGTTCGAGCTGCGCCCCGGCGGCAGGTGGCGCTTCACGATGCAGAGCGCGGAAGGGGCACGCTACGCGATGGACAAGGAGTTCATTGAAGTCGTGCCGGAGACGCGCGTCGTCATCCAGCACCACCAGCAGACCCATCACTTCGTGATGCGGATGGACTTCGCGGATGAAGGTGAGGGGACGCGGCTCACCTGGCGCATGCGGTTCGAGTCGAAGGACGAGGTCGAGAAGGTGCGCGGGTTCGTGGAGGCCGCGAACGAGCAGAACTTCGACCGGCTCGCGGCCCATCTCGCCTCGCGACTCAGAGCCGCGCGGCCATGATTCGGGCCCACAGCTCCTCGTCGAAGTCGGACAGCGTCTCCGCCGAGCGAGTCCCGGCCTGCTGGCCCAGTCGCGTCACCACGAGGCCCAGCGAGCGGCTGACGTAGACCTTCTGGTCGTCCTTGCCCAGGCCAGCGAACACATCCTGCGGCGCGCTGGGGATGAGCGGGCCGTCGATGCGGGCGCTCAGGGGCGGTATCAGGGTGAAGGCCTTGCCGTTGAGCCAGAACAGGTGGCCATAGGCGGGGTTGAGCGTCTGCGAGGACTGCGTCGCCGTGTTGAGGTACGCCGAGGAGACGACGCGGGTCCCCGCCCACAGGCCCCCTGCCTGGAGCAGCAAGCCGAAGCGCGCCAGGTCTCGCGCGCTCATCGTCAGGCCCCACAGGGGCATGCCCTTGCTGTCCGTCTCGGGGCGCTGCACCCACTCGCTGCGCGTGGCACCGAGCGGGTTGAACAGCCACGCCTGGGAGAGCGCCTGGATGCCCAGGCCCGTGCGCTGCTCCAGAATCATGCGCAGCCGGTGGTAGGCGTCGTTGTTGTACAGCCACGTCGTTCCCGGGGTCGCCTGGAGTCCGAGCGACGTGGTCAGGCCGCTCGTCATGGTCAGCAGGTGGCGCACGGTGATGCGGGCCTCGGCCAGGACGCCTGTGTTGGACCAGCCGGCGCCGAGGATGGTGGAGACGCGCTCGTCGAGCGAGAGCAGTTGTTTGTCCACCGCGATGCCGATGAGCACGGAGACGACGCTCTTCTGCGCGGAGGCGATGTCGCGCATGAAGTTCGAGTTCACCGTCCAGTAGCGCTCGGCGAGGAGTTTCCCATCCTGGAGGATGACGATGGCGCGGCTGTCGCGAGAGCCCGCGAAGTCGAGCGCGGCATTGAGCTTCACCACGTCCCAGCCCGCGGTGGCCGGGTTCACCGTGGGCCAGCTCGCGTCAGTCGTGGGGAAGACGAGGGGCGCTATCAGACCGTGTGGGACGTCCCGGGGAGACGTCACGGCGGCTTCGGCTTGTGAGGCGGGTGACTCGGGGGCTCCTTCTTCTGGAGAGGGAGGAGCACAGGCCAGGACGGCACAGACGAGGGGCAGGAGCAGGACTCTCAGGGGCATGAGGACAGCAACACGGGTCCTCCCGGAAAGTTGCGGAAGGTGGCGCGGGCGCGCTGAACGTGGGTTGATTCCATCATGACAGCGTCCTCTCCCGCCGAGTCCTATCTGCTCGACTTCCACCGCCGCCTCGCCGGGGTGACCTCGCGTGAGTTTGGAGGGGCTCCGGTGCTGCGCGACGGGGAGGTGTTTGCCTCCACCTATGCGCTCCTGGAGGCGGCGGTGCCGCGAGGGGACTCGCCACGGGTGGTGCTCGACGTGGCATGTGGGGATGGGTACCTGCTGGAGCTGCTGGCGCGGAGGAGCGAGGGCGGCCTTGCGTTGCTGGGGCTCGACATGAGCGAGCACGAGCTGGAAGCGGCGCGGGCGCGGCTGAAGGGCGCTGCGACGCTGCATCAGGGGCGGGCGCAGTCACTGCCGTTCGCGGACGCGAGCATCGACGTGGTGCTGAGTCATCTGGCGCTGATGTTGATGGATGACGCGGAGAAGGTGCTCGCGGAGCTACGTCGGGTGTTGAAGCCGACGGGGCGGGTGTCCGTGGTGATTGGCGGAGAGCTGGTGAAGGGTGAGGCGTTCGAGGTGTATCTGGGCTTGCTCAAGCCGATGCTGGCGCGGGAGGCGCGGCCACCGCTGCCGCTGGGGGATGCGCGGTTCCGTTCCGTGGAGGGACTGAAGGAGTTGTTCAGCGGCTTCACGGACGTGGAGCTTCGCAAGCTGGAGGTCCAGGCGGATGGGACTCCGGAGCAGGCGTGGGAGTCGCTCAGCACGACGTATGACGCGGACCGGCTCTCGGCGTCAGCGAAGGCCACGCTCCAGCAGGCCTTCCTCCAGGCCGTGGAGCCCCTGCGACGCACCGACGGCACCATCCCCCTGCGCTGGGGCATGCGGCAGGTGACGGCGTCGGGACCACGGAGTTTGTCACAGGAGTAGAGTCCGTCGTTCCGCACGAAACATGGAGAACCTCCATGGCACTCCGCTGGGCCATCATCCTGGGGTTGTTGCTGTTCGGCACGGGCTGCTCGACTACCCGCCAGGTCATCCTGCATACGGGCCAAGCCTCGTGGAGTGTCACTCCTTACGAAGATGCCGATCATCCCTTGGAGGATGCTCATCCTGATGACGAGGAGTTCGTGGCGGCCCTCACGTCGCTCGTCCAAGACGTGAAACCCTCCCGGCACTCGATGAGCGAGGCACGAGAGCGCTTCGGAGTGCCCACCCGGAGTGGTGTTTATCGCATCGAACAGCACGGCCAGCGACTCGTCCCGCAGCAAGCCAGGACGACGTCGGACCTCTACCTGTTGGAGTCCTACGCGGACGAGGAACTGACCCACGCGTATGGCCAATGGTGTCAGCGCAAAGGGCACCCTGGTGATTGTCTGCGCCTGCTGGAAGAAGGCCCCTTGCTGGCCAGTGATGGCAAGTACACGCTGGCCATGGCCATCGCGATGGGCTCGGTGTGGGAGGAGACCGCGGAAGCCTTCACGGACATGGCGAATCCCGAGGCGCTCCTGTCCACCCTCACGGCGTCCGTGACGATGTACATGCTCCTCTGGTCACTCCCGGAGCCCGTGAGCAAGGGCATCGCAGCCCTGCTGACAGCAACCGCCATCGCCTATCTGGGCGTGGACACGGTGCTGCGCCTCATCGACGGATGGGTGACGTTGGTGCGACGAGTGGACAAGGCCACTTCCTTCGACCAGCTCCGTGAGGCTGGAGAGGTCTACGGAGAGGTGATGGGCGAGAGCGCGGCGCGCATCTTCGTGATGCTGGCGGCGGCGGCCGTGGGAGAGACAGCGGGACTGGCCGCGAAGTCCCTGCGACTGCCCGGTTCGGCGCAGGCGGCCATCGCCGTGGAGGCCCAGGGCGGCTACTCGTACGCCGCGCTGAGCAGTGTGGAATCCGTGGCCATCACGGCCCAGTCCATCACCATCGTGCTCGCGCCCAACGCGATGGCCATGGCGGAACGGGGGATGAGCCAGAACCACCACCTCGCCACGAACAAGAACAGTGTCTCCCTGGCACGGGGTGGCCCCTGGACTCCACGGTTCGAGAAGCTCTTCAAGAAGGCGGGAATGGAGCTGAAGGACCCCGAGAACATCGTCGATGTCCCAGGTCACAAGGGTCCACACCCACAGGAATACCATCAACTGGTCTTCAAGCGGCTGAACGACGCGACAAGCACCTGTCGCACCGTGGAGACATGCCGAAGGGCACTCACGCTCGCCCTCAAGGAATTGGCGAATGAAGCCAGGACCCGAGGAACAGACATTCACAAGCTCCTGACCCAGCCCACTCACGGTAAGAACGCGCCATGACCGTCCGCTTCTTCGAACTCTCCGAGAACGTCCAGGCCGGATATTGGTACCTGGGGGACCCCTTGGATGAGCACGGTCAGGAAGTGGAGGACCCCTACCGCTTCCGCACAGGCCAACGGATTGCCGTCGAAGGTCGCCTGACCTTTCCTCTCGAGCAACCAGGGCGCCCTCGCGACTTCTCCAACGCTGGACTCGGCATGGCCCCTGTCATCCATGTCCGTGCGGCGGCCGTCTTCGCGGAGTTGGCTCCCGACGACGTGCAGCTCATTCCCGTGGATGTTCAAGGCCAACCGGACCAGTACGTCCTGCTCGTGGCCACCCGGCTCATCCGCTGCATCGACGACGCAGCCTCCCGGGAAGTTCTCTACTGGAAGCCAGAGCACGAGCAACCCGAGCGCGTGGGCCAGTATCGCTCCGTCTCCGGAATGCGAATCGACACCCGGGCCGTGGGCCGTGCCCAGGTGTTCCGACCGTGGGGATGGAACCTCGCGCTCATCATTTCGGAGGCCCTCAAGGTCGCACTCGAGCAGGCCAACATCACCGGCACTCGGTTCACTGAGGTCTGACCCGTCCAGCAGCGCTTCAGCGAACGGTGTGAGCCTGCGTCCCGCTCGCGCCGTCGCCCATGGCGGTGAGCGTCAGGTCTCCTACCTGGGTCGCGTGGAAGTACAGCGTCGCCTCCTTCTGCGCCCCCGTCAGTGCCAGGGCCCAGCCCGCGCCGGAGGGGACCAGCGCTTGGGTGCACGCCGAATCCGCGTACAGCCCCACCGCCAGCGCCGCCGCGCCCGTCGCCTCCAGCACCAGGGACGGCGCCGTCAGCGCGGACAGGTTGCCCAGCGCGTCCTGGCTCTGCACCACCACCGCCTCCGAGCACTGCCCCACCCGCGCCTCACGCTCGGGCGTCACGAAGTCCAGCCGCGCCGCCGCCCCCGCCACCACGTCCACGTCGAACGTCACTCCGGGCTGCGTGTCTCTCGCATAGCCCGGCCCGTCCACGCGGTTCTGGCTGATGAGGTTGGCACCGCCCAGGTCGGAGATGCCCGCCTGGTAGGGATAGCCGTTCGTCACCGGCCCCGCATGCGTCACCCTGTTGCGTGTCACCTGGAGCCGCGTCGACGTGGGCGGCGGTCCACCGTTCGCCGCCCCCTGCGACAGGTTGATGCCCACGTCGTTGTCCTCGAGCGTGTTCTCGAAGATGACGACGTCCTCGCACAGCGCCATTCCGTAGTAGGGGCCGCCCGCGATGAGGATGCCCGAGCCCGTCGCCGTGTCTCCCGTGTAGGCATTCCCCTTCACCGTGTTCCCCACCATCCGTCCCGTCGCGCCATCGCTGAGCTGGATGCCATTGCGCGCGATGAACGGCACCGGGCCGCCGCCGTCCACCCGGTTGTCCTCCAGGCTCAGCTCCACCTTCCCCGTGCCGACGATGCCCGCCTTCTGGTAGCGCTCCACGCGGTTGCGCAGCACCTCCACCTTCACCACCGACTCCGCGTCCACGGCGTTGCGCACCTCGATGCCCACGCCCTCCTGACAGCCCCCCTCACCTGCCTTCTGATTCACGTCCAACACCACGCTGTCGACGATGGAGCCGCTCGCCCCCTCGAACAGGATGCCGCGCAGCCGCGCCGAGCCGCCGTCACACACCAGCTCCGACAAGCCGCGCGCCGCCACCGTCACGGCGCGAACGTGCGCCGTCGTCCCCAGGCTGCTCAGCACCGCGCCTCGGAAGCCCCGCTCACGCGCGTCCACCGCCGTGAGCACATGCTCCGCTCCGTCGAGCGTGTACCCGTCCGGAATCCACACCGTCTGCTCCGTGGTGCAGTCGGCCGTCAGCGTCACCGTCGAGTCGTCCAACGTCGCGGCGCACGGAGGGTACTCGCCACACAGCGAGTCGCCCCACGCCACCGCGAACTCCCGCGTCGCGCTCAGGCCCGAGGCGTTCGTGACAGTCAACGTGATGACGGGAGCCGCAGCCGCCGGGAGGCACGACAGCGCCACCCAGTCCGCCGAGCCCGAGTCCCCCGCGCGCACCGCGTTCCCCAGCAGGCCCGCGTTAGTCGTCCACACGAAGGTGAGCGGCTCTCCCTGCGGGTCATTCGCCGTCGCGGACAGTCGCACCGGTTGCCCCGCGGACGCGTCCTCCGCCGACTGCGAAGCCTGGGTGATGGAGGGCGGCAATGGATTCGTCACGCACAAGTCCAGCGAGTGCTCGCGCGGTGTGCCGAAGCCGTCGCTCACTCGCAACGTCAGCTGACAGTTGTCACACGCGGCGGCAGGGGCGACGCGCGGGGTGAAGCGCGTCACCGCCGCATCCGTGCGCTCGAAGGTCCCTTCACACGTCGAGCTCCACGCGAAGGTCAGGGCATCTCCATCGTCGTCCACACCCACCGCCTGGAGCGCCACGGGGACGCCCACGCGCGCTTGGGACACGGGGTGGGCCCCCAGCTCTGTCAGGACGGGTGCGTGATTGAGCGAGGCCGTGTGCTCCAGGTCTCCGCCTCCCGCCAGCTCCACATCCACCGAAAAGCGCAGCATGCTCACCGCGCCTCGCGCATTCGTCACCTCCAGCGTGAGGTACACCGCGCCACGTCGCAGCGGCGCGGTCCACTCCGCTTCGACGGCCGTCGCATCCGCGAAGGCGCCGGAGCTCGCGCGCCAGGCGTAGGTCAGCGACTCCGACGCACCAGCGGACCGCGCCAGTGCACGGAGCTTCAGCGCGGCGCCTGGAGACACCGACGCTCGCGAAACCACCACCGCATCGATGAGGGGCGCCGTGCTGACTGCCTCCGCATCTGTCTCACGCGGCACCAGCACGACGAGCGCGGCATGGTGTCTCGGCAACTCCACGGCCGGGACCTCCACCTGCGCCAGCACCGCTCCCGTCGCATCGAGCACCCGTGCGCCCACCGCCGTCCCCGCTCCCGAGCGCAGGCCTCGCAACAGCCCCTGCCACGACAGGGACTGGGAGCTGGCCAGGGACGCGGTGACGGCCGTGGCCCGAGCTGGTGTCGCTGACACGTCCACGCGCGCCACGGCGTCGAGCGGCAGGGAGCGCGGCAGCACCGCCACCACGCGCACCGAGCCGGCGGGCTCCACCTGCGCACCTGGCGGGTCTTCCTGATGACATCCCGTGGCCGTCACCAGGGCACTGGCGAGCAGGGCCAGGCGCAGTGCGTTCGCTCGGTTCATGGTGACGTCCTCTCGTCGATGTCGGGTGTCTCACGATAGCGGCAAGCCGCCATGCGCCCAAGCAACCAGCCAGACAGTCCCGGTTGTACGCCTGCCCACGACACCCCGCGAGGCAGCTTGCGCGTCGTGCGGAGGACATCGGGCACGCCGCGCGGTTGGGAAGCGGGCAGTGCGTCGGGAGTGTCGGCGCGGAGAGGACGCGCGGTGCTCTCCTGCCGCGTCGTGCGAGCCCCCGAGTCACGCCGTCCACAACCCTGGCCCATCCGCGTGGCCCACTGGGTCAACGTGCCGCTGCTCGTCATCATGGCGGGCAGCGGGCTGCAGATTCTCGCGGCGTATCCCATGCTCGGCGCGCAGGGGCGTCCATATGCCTGGTATCCCTTCCAGGGCATCCCTCCTCCCGCGTGGGCCCGACTCGGTGACTGGCTCGCGGGCGCGCGGAGCTGGCACTTCGCCTTCGGTGGGTTCCTCGCGCTCAACGGCTTCGCGTACCTGCTCTACCTGGCCATCAGTGGCGAGTGGCGACGGCGCCTCTTCTTCCCTCGCCGCGACACGCGCAACGCCGTGAGCACGCTCGCGTTCTACCTGCGCCTGCGCAAGGAACCACCGCCGCAGGAGCTGTACAACGGCCTGCAGCGACTGGCGTACACGGGCGCGCTGGTCCTCGGCATCCTCGCCGTGCTCTCGGGGCTTGTGCTCTACAAGCCCGTGCAGCTCGGTGCGCTGACCAGGCTGCTCGGCGGCTATGACACCGCGCGCGCCATCCATCTGCTCGTGCTCGCGTCGTTCGTGCTCTTCACCGTGGGGCACGTCGTCATGGTGCTGCTGCATCCGCGCTCGCTCGGGGAGATGGTGACGGGCGGGAGGAAGCCCGATGCGTAGGCTCCTGGTTCCCTCGCGACGTCCGGTGCTCCTCACGCGGCGCTCGGCGCTGCTCGGGGCCGCGGCGGTCACCGCGTCCGCTTGCGACAGCGCTCGTCCTCGCGCGGGATTTCTCGGCACCATGGAGCGCGTCAACCAGCGACTTCAAGAAGCGCTCTTCGACGAGGACCAGCTCGCGCCGGAGCTGCCGCCCGAGGACGCCACCCCGCCCGGAGACTTCCCCCAGTACTTCGTCTCCGAGTCCATGCCGCTCGCGCCAGGAGGCTGGGCGCTCAAGGTGGGAGGGCTCGTCGAGCGACCGTCGGTGCTGTCACTGGAGGACCTGCGGCGGCTGCCGCGCACGGAGTACCGCATCCGTCACCACTGCGTGGAGGGCTGGAGCGCGGTGGCGTCGTGGCATGGCGTGCGCGTGAGCGACGTCGCCCGGTACGTGGGCGCGGACCCGAAGGCAGGCTACGTGGAGCTGCGCTCGTTCGACTCGGGCTACTGGTCCTCGTGGGACAGGCCGAGCGCCTTCCACGCGCAGACGATTCTCGCCTACGGCATGAACGGGCAGCCGCTGACGCCGGAGCATGGGGCGCCACTGCGCCTCTACTCGGCGGTGAAGCTCGGCTACAAGATGGTGAAGTACCTCACCGAGGTGAACTTCCTCCCCGAGCCCACTGGCGGCTACTGGGAGGAGCGCGGCTACGAGTGGTACGCGGGCGTGTAGCCGCCTCGGACCTCTCTGAAAGAGTGCGGCCATCCACGGGCTGGACACCCCACTCTTCCCCCTTCGGAACAATCAAGCGGGTTGCTTGAGAGCAACCCCGCTTGCGGAATAGAGATGTCGCTATTACTCTACCTTGAGTAGAATCAGAGTACCCTCCGACGCACCCCAGGGACATCCTGAGCTGGAGCTCAGCACTTTCCTACATAGTTCCGAGTGAAGAGGTAGGCATGCCACAAACCGAGCGACTACAGGCTTCGTTGCCGTCCTTCTCCATGAAGGAACTCACCCAGTTGAGTGAGGAACTGGGCGTCGACAAGAGCATGGTGGTTCAAGAGGCGCTCAGCCTTTTCACGAAGGCAGTCCGGGAGGCCAGGCAAGGGTTCAAGCTGGCGTTCCTGTCTCCGACTTCCGAAAGAACCATTCGAGAATTCAGTACACCTCTGCTCACGCACATGGAGCAGGCGGCCTATGCGGACCCCACGGAAATCGTTCTGCCGGATAAGGACTTCGACAGGTTCGTAGCAAAGCTCGAAAATCCTTCCCCACCTACGCCCGCGCTTCGAGCCCTCGTTCGAAAGCAGCAACGCTCTCAACGTTGATTGAAGAAACGTGGTGAGGAGGACTAACTGGCCTTCATGCCACCAACCTCTTCGTCCGACCTCGTCCTTCCCGCCCCCATCACTCAAGCGGCGACCCGGAGCGACACAGGCAGTGGCTTCAAGTGCGAGCACGAAGCCCTGAATCGCTTCTTCCGTGAGTCCGCTCGGCAGAACCAGGAGCGAGACATCAGTCGGACCTGGGTTCTCCGGCGCATCGCATCCGATGACCCCGCGCTACCGCTGGTCCTGGGCTACTACACGCTCTCGCTGACCACCGTCCAACGAGAGACGCTCCCACCCGCCCTGGGCAAACGACTGCCGAACTACCCTATCCCGGCAGTCCTCATCGCGCGCCTCGCACGGGACTCTCGCGTCAGGGGGCAGGGCCACGGGGAAGTCCTCCTCGGTGACGCCCACCTCCGCGCGCTCGCCATCAACGAGCAGAGTGGAGCTGTCGCGGTCATCGTGGACGCCAAGGACGCCCATGCTCGCGACTTCTACAAGAAGTTCGGTTACGAGCCGCTTCTCCCTGAAAACGAATCGCCGACGTCTCCGTGGCCGCTGCGGCTCTTCCTGTCCATGGCAACAATCCGTGCCATGTACTCCGCAGCGCCCTGACTCGCTCACGCCTTGCTGCCGACGAAGCCTCCGCCGAACGGAGACGACCCACGCTGACGCAGGGCCTCGCGCTCGGCCTTCAGCGCGGCCAGGGCCGCGTCGCGCGTGGCGTAGTGATTCACCGCCGCGCCGTTGATGGCCCCGCTGGTGAGCACGAACATCTGCGTCATGTCGTCCCCACCAAACCGGTACGAGCGATGCGTGAAGCGCTCCAACACCTCACGCCGCTCCTTGCCGAACACCCGCCCCGCCGTGAACTTCACCACCAACCCATCCAGGTTGATGAGCAGGTCCACCTTGCCCGACCCCGCATAGCGCGCGAGGTGGACTTCCACCTCCCGCCGCCAACGCAGGACGTCCTCCTCATTCACCAGGATGCAATCGGTGAAGTACGCCGTCACGACGTCGTTCTCCGCGTCGTACTCGAAGGACATGTTCCAGGCCATCGTGCTGCCTCCCTTCAAGCCGGAATCAGGCGGGCGCGGAACCCGCCAGGAAGGCCGACAACACCGCCGCCGTCTCCTGGGGATGCTCCACCTGCGGATAGTGTCCAGGGCCCGGAATGTGCGCCATGCGCGCGCGCTTGATGGGCCCCACCACCGCCTCACGCAAGAAGGCCGGCGGCAGGAAGTTGTCGTCCGTCGACACCACCAACGTCGGCGCCACGATTTTCGCCAGCCGCTCCGCGAAACCACCCGTCGTCCACGCGTCGAACGCCTGCTCAATCGACGCAGCGCTCACCGCGCCCGCGACCTTCAACAGGGACTCCAACGCCTCCGGCGACAGCTTCTTGCAGGCCAGGCCCAGAATCGTCTTCTGCTTCTCGCGGTCTCCCGCCGACGTCCGGAACAGCCCCGCGGCCTCCGGCGGCAACGGCAGCCCCGACGCAGGCACCGTGTTGAGGAGCATCAACGCCTCCACCCGCTCCGGCACGTGCGACGCAATCCACTGCGCCACCTGCCCACCCATGCTGTGCCCCACCACCGTGAAGCGCTGCGCCCCCACCGCCTCCACCACCGCCAGCACGTCCTTCGCCAACCCCTCCACCGAATGCCCGCCCGCCGACTGCCCCGACTGCCCCGTGCCACGCGCGTCCGGAATCACCAGCCGCAGCCCCGTCACGTCCAGCCGCTCCACCATCGAGTCCCACACCGCACCCGACATCATCCACCCATGCACCAACACCACCGTGCGCGGTCCCTCGCCTACGACGCGATAGTGAAGCGAAGTCCCGTCAGATGCGGAAGTCGTGCTCATGTCGTCTCCTCAGACGAAAAGGATAAAGCAGTATTGAAGAAATGTGCAGGAGCGAAAGCAAGCCATGACACTCCGGAGAGTGCCAGGGGCTCATGTAGGCGTTCGCGGTGGGTATGAGTGGGGTTGGCGCGGGGAGCGTCCCTCACGTACCTGCGCCCCGCTCTGGCAGAGTCCGCCGCCTCATGGCGGATGAACGGGACGGGACGGGCGGCACTCCACGCGAGGCCCAGCGCACGGTGCACTGCGAGGACGCGCTGACGTGGCTTTCGGCACAGCCGGTGCTCGCGGGGTGCTCGGCGGTGGCGTCACTGCCCGACGCGTCCGAGTTCCCCTCGCTGTCCCTGCCCGAGTGGAAGGCCTGGTTCATCCGCGCGGCGGCGCTGGTGATGACGCGCGTGCCCGACGACGGCGTGGCCATCTTCTACCAGACGGACGTGAAGGACGAAGGCCTCTGGGTCGACAAGGGCTACCTCGTCTCTCGCGCCGCGGAAGAGACGGGCCTGGGCCTGCTCTGGCACAAGGTCGTCTGTCGCCGCACCCCTGGCACCGTGACGTACGGCCGGCCCGCGTACTCCCACTTCCTGTGCTTCTCGCGAGGCGTGCGGCCTGACCTGGCGAAGTCCACCGCGGATGTCCTCGCGGACGCGGGCGAGGTGACGTGGACGCGCGGCATGGGCGTGGACGCATGTCAGCTCGCCTGTCGCTTCATCCTGGAGAACACCTCCACGCGCACCGTGGTGGACCCCTTCTGCGGCCACGGCACCGCGCTGGCCGTGGCCAACGCCATGGGCCTGGACGCGGTGGGCGTGGAGCTCAGCCGCAAGCGCGCGCGCAAGGCCCGCAACCTGCGCGCGGAGTGGCGCGAAGGAAAACTCGTGCTGGTGTCGAGCGACTACTCAGCACAGTCCTTGTCGTAGTCCACGACCCGCTTCTCCAGGAGCTTCTCCTCTTCGACGACCTACTTCACGGCGGACGACGCACGCACCGTCGGAGCGGCCCCTTCCGAGGACGCGATGACCTGGAGCGACAGCTCCTTCGCCACCACCGGCTCCAGCTCCGCGATGAACGCGCCGAAGAGGCGCTCCTCCAGGGCCAGCGCTTCGTCCAGCGACGCGCCCACCGCGGACAGGCGCTCCACGCACGCGTCCTCGATGGTGCGGCGGTGGCCCTGCTCCTCGGTGACGACGCGCCCCAGCTCCTCACGGACGCTCGCGTTGCGCGAGGCCGCCTTGTAGAGCGGGTAGAGCACCATGGCGCGGCGCTCAATCGTCGTCGTGGTGAGCAGGTAGTGCAGGTACACGTCGGACTTGCCGGTGTGCGCGGTGGCCCAGGTCGCCAGCTCGTGGTCCAGCGCCTGGAAGTAGCGGCCCGCCGCCTCCGGACAGAGGAACGTGGTGATTTCGCCGCCGGCCACCTCGGCCGACAGGCGCTTGAAGGCGAACGCGTGGCGCGTCTCGTCCGACAGATGCCCGAGCACCTCCAGCGAGGGATGTCGGTCCGCCACCGTGCGCGAAATCTTCCGCGCTCCGATGAACTCCATCAGGGACAGGGTGTGCAGCCAGCGAGCCTCGAGCTCGGGCGACTGGGCCAGCTGGCGGAGCACCGCCTGGATTCGGTCACGCATCCCGCGCCTCTAGCGCGACGACGGCCCGGGAGCGAGCGCCAACTTCCTCCCTCAGACAGGCGCCTCCGAGCCGAAGAGCTCCTCCGCCACCGAGCGCCGCGGCACATGGCTCACCGGCGCTGCCCTCTCCAGGAAGTCGAACAACTCCATCGCCACCGCGTGCGGCGCGTCCCACATGAGGAAGTGCCCCGCCTGTGGCACCTTCACGCATCGCGCGCCGGGGATGTCCCACGCCAGGCGCTCGCCGAACTTCGCGGGCAGCAGGCCGTCCTTCTCACCCCACAACACCAGCGTCGGCACGGCCAGATGCCCCAGCTTCGACGCCAGCTCCTGCGTGTGATTGGTGTTCAGCGCCACCGCGTCGCGTGACAGCGACACCATCCCCACCTCCGTCGCATACGGCGCGAGCAACCCCTCCAGCAGCTCCGCCGTCTGCCGCGTCGCGAAGCCCTTGCGCTTGAGTGCCGGCGTCAGGAAGCGCGTCAGTCGCTCCGGCGTCAGCCTGCGCGCCAGCCCCGGCGTGCCCAACTGCGCCATCAGCCCCTTGGGCCACGCGTCGTAGCAGACGCTGTCCATCAGACACAGCCGCCCCACCCGCCGGGGGAAGCGCACCGCGAGCTGCAACGCCACGCCGCCGCCCACGTCGTGTCCCACCACCGTCGCGTCCACCACGCCCAGCCGGTCCAGCCACGCCTCCACCGCCTCCGCCTGCCGCGCAATCGAGCGGTCGAACTTGTCCCGCTTGTCGGAGAACCCATAGCCCAGCAGGTCCGGCGCCAGCACCCGGTTCGACACCGCCAGCCCCGGCGCAATCCCGCTCCACAAATAGCTCCACGTGGGGATGCCATGCAGCAACACCACCGGCGGCCCGGAGCCCCAGTCCACGTAGCTCAGGAACCGGTTGCCCAGCTCCGCCACCTCTTGTCGCTCCTGCCACTCGCGCCAGTTCATCGCAGCTCCTCCGCCGCCACCCAGTCCGGCACCAGCCGCGACGCGCCCGGCATCGGCTGCCGCAGCATGTCCGGCACGTCCTGCACCAGCCGCGACAGGTTCAACAGCAGCGCCGGTGAGCGCCGCTCCAGCGCCTGCGTCACCTTCAGCACCGCGTCCGCGTCCTCCCCCAGCGCCGCCACCCGCTCGCGGCTCAGCGCCACCGGGTACGGCAGCGCCCGAGCCCTCCGCCGCGCGGACTCCAACAGCCTGTCGGCCACTGCTTGGAAGTCCTCGTCCTTCATGCGCGGCTTCAGCCGGCGCCACGCCGTCTCCAGATACGAAGGCCAGCACGCCAGCGCGCGGTACTCGCCCGGCACTCCCGGCGGCCCCACCGTCTTCACGATGTCCGCGAACACCGAGCGCAGCGCCGCGTCCGCGGGCTTCTCCACCACCCACTCCATCGCGGCCATGCGCGAGGGGATGCCGCGCTCCAGTCGCTCCAGCGTGCCCAGGGAGCCTGGCTGCCCCACCACCTGGCCCTCCAGCGCCATCCGCACCGCGGACACCATCAGCAGCACCCGGGGCTGCATCGCCTCGTACAGCTCCAGCGCGCCGCGCGCGTGGAAGCGCTGGCTCGGGCCCAGCTTCGCCGCGTTCCACGCGCCCAGCACCTCCCACCGCACCGTCGAGTCGAGGACCTCCTGCCACAGCCCCAGCGCCGCCTCCTCGAAGGCGCGCGTCTCCACGTTCGGCTCCATCGCCTCCCACATCGCCACGAAGAAGCGCGGGTACGCCGCCCACGTGCGCAAGGACACGTCCACGCCCGTCACGCGCATCGTCCGCCGCAGCTCGTGATAGACGCGCTCGACACCGCCCTCCGCCCCGTGCTCGCTCACCTGTTTCACCCTGGCCATGCCGGCACCCCCGGCAACGGTGGGAACGGCGAGGCGGCGCGGACACCTCCCCCTGTCGCCCGGCCGCCCGCAGGTCCCCGCTCCCAGGGCAGGCTCCTCGCTGACAGGGCGTCGGCTCCCCACCACTCCGCCGTCCCGAGGGGAGGTGCCGTCGGACACTAAAGAACACTCGGTTCCAGGTCGGTTTGACTCCGTCCTTGACGGCTCGCTTTGCTTCCTCTCGCGCGACGAAGGAGTCGCGCCTGCCTGGTTCGCGGGGGGCAACCAGCATGTGGCTTCGACACCTGTCTCGTCAGGAGTCCACTTCGAAGCAGCCCCCCACGGGCGGCCAGCCCCGCGAGCGACGACCGTCAAGAGGACGCCCTGCGGCGCCCGGGGGAGACGACATGAGCAGCGACAACGACACCTGGGGACCACGGCTCGTCAGCGTCCCCCTCGTCGGCGCGGTGAGCGACTACCTCCAGCGCATCCAGGACCTGGGCGCCGTGGAGGGCCCGGGGGGCGCGGTGGGACTCAACCCCGCGCTGGAGCCGGTGATGGAGGCGCTGCACCACCTGCTGGCCGGTGGCGAGGTGGAGGTCCGCGTCACGCGGCGCGGCCACCCCCGGCTGGTCCAGGAGCTGCGCCAGCGCGTCGACGACGCCACCCGCGAGGTGAACGAGCTCCAGCGAGTGGCGGGTTGCACCCTGTCCACCACCGTATGAGTCCCCGCGTGGCGGGCGCCGCCGCCGTCACGGCCTCCTTCCGACGCTGGACGCGCGCCCAGGACAGCGCGGAGGTGCTCGCCGCCGCGAGCGTGGGGGCCTGGTGGGCGCTCACCACCGTGGTGCTGGCGGTGCTCGCCGCCGTCGCGTGGGCCCCTGGGGCGAGCACGCTCTTCGGCATCTCCTTCGCCGACGGCCTCTTGTGCGCGTCCCCCATGCTCGTCAGCGGCCTGCTCTTCTCCGCGGTGCACCGGAAGCGGCGCCACATCGAGACGTGGGGCTGGGTGTGGCTGCTGCTCGGCGTGACGGCGCTGCACTTCTTCCTCGCCGCGCTGATGGCGATGTCGGAGCTGCAGGGCGCCACCGTCATCACCTCCCTCTTCCTCTTCACCACCGCGTTCCACGGCCGGCTGCACCGGGTGACACCCAAGCAGCCCTTCCTGGCGCTGGGCACGGCGCTGGCGCTGGTGGCCGCGCTGCCCCTCCTGGAGAGCCACGAGCACCTGGTGCTGTTCGGCGTCATCGGCCCCGCCGCCCTCACCGCGGAGCTGTACCTGGGCACCTTCGCCGTGCAGCACGACAGGGCCCGCGCGGAGGCGGAGCGCCTGCGCGCCGCGGTGCAGGCGCAGCTCCTGGAGCAGCAGGAGCAGGACGTGGGGCGGCTGTCGCGCGCGCTGGGGGAAATCCTCGGCTACCACCACGAGCTGGACAGCGCGCTCATGTCGGCGGGCACCGCGGCGGACATGCTGGCGGTCCTGGGCGTGCAGCGCAACGCGCTGGCCCGGGGGGACTTCGAGGACCTAGTCAAGACGCTCAACGACAGCCTCACGCAGATTCGGAACATGGTCTCCGAGATTCGCGCGAAGGGCCGGCGCTACGTCGGCTCGGAGCCGGAGCCGGTGGAGCTGACGCCGCTCTTGGAGGGCGTGCGCACCAGCATGGGCCTGCGCTACCCGGACGTGGATATCGAAGTGGCGGTGGAGCCAGGGCAGCCGCTGCGCGCGCTGATGCGCGGCGGGGCCACCACGCTGCGGCGGGTGGTGGAGAACCTGGTGCTCAACGCCTGCGAGGGAGACGGCAAGCAGGGCGCCTCGCGCGTGAGCATCCAGGCGCGCGTGGAGCCGCTCAGCGGAAGGCTGGAGGTGGTCATCGCGGACGACGGCCCGGGCTTCCCCGCCGCGCTCCTCGATGTCCCCGCCGAAGAGCTCTACACGTCCAAGCCCGAGGGCACCGGCCTGGGCCTGTACACCAGTGAGTGCCTGCTGCGCGCCAGCGGCGGAATGCTGTACCGACGCAACGCCCCGGACGGCGGAGCCCTGCTGCGCCTGTTCCTGCCCAGGGAGTACCGATGAGCGGAGGAGCCCTTTATCAGGAGGCCCTGCGGGTGCTGCGGCGACTGGAGCTGCCCGAGGAGTCGGAGCACGACGTGCTCGCCGCGCTGGAGGCCGCCCAGCCCGGCCCGCTGCCCCTGTTCTACGAGGCGGGCGCCGAGGCCGGACTGGAGCGCTCCGTGCTGACGGCGCGCGGCGTGGGCCTCTTCTTCAACTTCTGCGCGGGCAACCTCGCCGACGACCTCATCGACGGCGACTGCACCTACTACGACGCGCCCGTGCGCGTGGCCCCGTGCACGCAGTTCCTCCTGCAGAACCTGGCCTGGGCCACGCTGGCCGAGCCTCGCGCGCACGTGCCCTTGAATGCGCTGGAGGAGAGCGCGCGCCTCTTGGCCCAGGCGGCGGGACCGCAGGCGCTGGAGGTGCGCGCCCGGGAGTGGAGCGCGCCGTTGTTCCGCCGCGTGGCGGAGGGCATCGCCGGGCGGCAGTGGGCCGCGTACCTGCGCGTGCTCTGGGCACAGACGCGGCTGGAGGAGCGCGCGGTGTCGGTGGGCATGAGCCTGGGCATGGCCGCGCACGTGGCGGAGGACATCCGCTCCCGGGACACGCGCTTCACCTCCATGTCCGCGGCCGACAGGCTCACGGTGGTGACGTGGGGCAGGCAGGCCGCGGAGGCGCTGCGCGCCGAGGACCTGCGCTGCCTGGACGCGGCGCTGCGCCGCATCGAACCGATACTTCCGGAGGTGGAGTCATGAGGGCGGAACCCACGCGGAGCGAGGCCCGTCATGACGCGGTGGCCGCCTACTACGAGGAGAAGACGGAGCGCATCCTGCGTCGCTACGGGCCCGGTCCCCGCATCCACTTCCATGTGGGGCTGGTGGACGACGTGCCTCCCCCGGGCGAGCCGGAGCCGCTCGTGCGCGAGCGCGTCCATGCCTCGCAGGAGGCGCTGCTCGCGGAGCTGGCGCGCGCGGTGGGCCGCTTCCCGAACGGGGGTGATGTGCTGGACGTGGGCTGTGGCCTGGGCGGCGGCGCGCTGTACTGGGCCGCCGAGCACCAGGCGTGGGTGACGGCGGTGACGAACGTGGCCACGCACGTGGAGCTGGTGCGCACGTTCGCCGAAATCGAGGGCGTGGGCGCGCGCGTGAAGCCGCTGCACTGTGACGCGCTCGCGGTGCCGGGCCGCGCGTGCTTCGACGCCGTCGTCGCGGTGGAGAGCAGCAGCTACCTGCCGCGCGCGGAGTGGTTCCGCCGCGTGCGCACGCTCCTGCGGCCCGGGGGCGTGGTGGCCATCGCTGACTGCTTCCTCGGCCGCCCCGAGCTGGCCGCGCCGTTCGACCGGTACTGGCGCACTCGCGTCGGCACCCTGGACGAGTACCTGTCCACCGCGCACGCCGCGGGACTGGAGCTGGAGGTCCGCGACGATGTGTCGGCGCGCGCGGTGGGCTTCTGGTCCCTCACGCTGGAGCTGCTCGCGCACGAGCGCTTCGCGGCCCCTGGACAACCTCCGTCACGCGTCCTCGCCCGAGGGGAGTCCCGCCGCGAGCACCTGCGACTCCAGCAGGCGTTGATGGATGGCGGACTGGAGTACGCGCTGCTCGTGCTGCGCCGCGAGGACTGAGGGCCGCGATTCGACAGCGCGCCTGTCCTCCGGCCCGGGGCTGACGAGGAGGCAAGCACCCCGGGACGACGTGCCATGCGCGCGGCGCGGCCTCAGCCTTGGGCGAGTCTTTAAAAGGGGAGGTACGCGCGATGAGGACTTTCACGCGATGGATGACGGTGGTGGCGGTGGCGGCGGCCCTGACGATGACGGGGTGTCGGGAGCGGAGTCGGGAGGACAACTCGGGGGCCATGGGCGGCTCCGGTCGTGACAAGGACGCCCTGAACCACCAGGGCACCGGCGGCTCCGGCCAGCAGCAGATGCAGGGCACGGACGCGGGCACCGTGCGGTAGCCCTCGCCGCGACAGGTGGGCTCCGGCTGCTATCCTGACGATTCGTCGTCGGACAGCCGGAGCACATCATGCGCGGGTGGATTGTGGGGGGCGTCATCGCCGGAGTGCTCGCGGCACTCCTGGGGTGGTGGATGCTCGGAGGCACCGACGCTCCGGAGCCCGTGCGCGAAGTCACTCCAGCGCCTCGACGCCCCTCGGAGGACTCTCTTCCGCGCACGTCCGCGCCCACCCGCGCGGCGCAGGGAGCGGGACGGTCCATTCGCGGCACCGTGGTGGACTCGCTGGGTCGTCCCGTGGCGGGCGCCCGCGTCTCCGCTTCATGGCCGGAGGCGGGCGAGACGCTGTCGGAGCTCCCCTGTCCCGAGGAGGCCCTCCCCGCTTGGGAGAACCTGGACGATGCGTCCGAGCGGCAGCGCAAGCTCCCGGGGTGCTTGCCTCAAGTCGCGGACACCCTCACCGCGCTGCTGGTGGCGCGACAGGGAGAAGCCCCCATCCACGCGGAGGCCGTGTCGGGCGACGACGGCGCCTTCGTGCTGGAGGGACTCCCCGAGGGCCCTCAAACCCTCCTCGCGCTCTCCGAGAAGGGCACCGCGCTGCGCCCCGCCGTGCCCTCCGGCGGCCAGGACGTGGAGCTGATTCTGGAACAGCCGTGGTTCCTGACGGGCGTTGTCCTCGGAGACGGCGAGCCGCTGGCGGGCGCCTCGGTGACGGCGGTCAGCGTGCACCACACGCGCTTCTTCGACACGAGCACGGATGACCAGGGCCGCTTCAGGGTGGGGCCCCTTCCCCGGCAGAGCTACCAGGTGCTCGCGACGAAGGAAGGTTGGCTCGCGTCGCTGGATGCGGACCGGTACGGCGACAACCCTCGGGAGGTGACGCTGTATCGGCCCCGCGTGCTTCACGGCCGGGTGCTGTCCGACGGAGCCCCCGTGGCGGGCGTGGAGGTCCGGGCATCGCGCGCGGCCATGGACGATGGGGCCCCGGTTCCCCGGACGAAGACGGACGCGCAGGGACGCTTCTCGCTCGACCTGAGCACGGGCAAGTACGCGCTCACCGTGGAGCACGGTGGACGGTATGCCTTCGCGCGGGTGGAGCTGGACTCGAAGCCTCCGTCCGAGGTGGTGCTGAAGCTGGGCGAGGCGCTCCACGTCGAAGGCACGGTGTTCGACGACGCACGCGGCACGGTGGAGGGGGCACGCGTGAAGGCGCGCTTCTCACAGGGCGGACGGGAGGAGTTGGAGACCGTCACCCAGGCGGACGGCCGCTACCGGCTGGGCCCCGTGGAGCCTGGCCACTGGGAGTTCACCGTCGAGGCTCGCGGCCATGTGGACCTGACGATGGGCCAGGAGCACGAGCTGGCCGTCGGCATGGGCCCTCGGGACTTCACGCTGAAGCGCACGCAGACGCTCACCGGTCGCGTCGTGGACAGCGCGGGCCGGCCGATATCGGGCGTGCCCCTGGCGCTGGAGCCGCTGGGAATCGACAGTCCCCTGGACTACGAGCCGCAGGAGTCGGCCTTCTCGGACCGGGACGGCCGCTTCGTGATGGATGCCACCCGGCCCGGCTCCTACGAAATCACGGCGCGCAGCGAGGACTACGTCCAGGAGACCGTGGTGGCGAAGGTCCCCGGCCGCGAGGTGACGCTCACCTTGAGCGCGGGCGCGACGGTGGAGGGGACGCTGACGGACGCGCGGGGCCTGCCGCTGGCGCGGTTCATCGTGAACGTGCTCCCGCTTGACCACGACGACGAGCAGGCTCGCATACTGGAGACCGAGGGCACGGACGACCAGGGCCACTTCCGCCGCAAGGGCATCTCCCCGGGGCGCTATCGCGTGGAGGCGAAGCAGAAGTCCTCCAGCGTGGACCGGAGGGCCTGGGCCGACGTGGAGCTGCTCGCGGACACGGTGACGAAGGTGGAGCTGCGGCTCCAGGAGGAGCACTCGCTGGAGGGCCTCGCCGTCGACACCGCGGGCAAGCCGGTCCAGGGGCTCTCCGTGCGAGCCCGGCCTCTCGTCCAGGACAGCGGTCCCAAGCTCATCGAGATGCGGGAGGACAGCCACGAGACACCACCCGGTGTCCTCACGGATGCGGAGGGGCGCTTCGTCCTTCGCGGGCTGGGGTCCGTCGACCATGCCCTGCGCGCCATCAAGCCAGGCCATGAGCTGCTGCCGGAGCGCAGCTCGGGAATCGTGCCGGGCGACGAGGAGGTCCACTTCACGGCGGACACGAAGCAGGTGCGGCTGGTGTTCCGGCGCCGCCCCCACATCCGAGGCCGGCTGCTCGGCGCGGACGGCGCGCCCCAGCGCGACTTCTCCGTCGGAGACACCCGGGTCAAAAGCGAGGACGGCACCTTCGCCATTCCCCTCCACGAAGAGCCCATCACCCGTCAGTACCTCTTCAGCGTCCACGAGCAGCCCACGGTGGTGCGCGCGGTGAAGGGCGGCGTGGACGTGGCGGACGTCGACCTGGGAGAGCTCCGGCTGGAGGAGGGGCGCTACCTCCAGGGACAGGTGCTCGACGCGGAGACAGGCGCGCCGGTGAAGGGGGCCACGGTCCGCCTTGAAACCGAGCCCGCCGAGGACGGTCAGCGGGGCCAGCTCGCCGGCGCGCGCACGAACGACGACGGCGAGTTCTATCTCGACAAGGTGGCCTCGGGCCCCCACACCCTCCGGATGAGCCACGAAGGCCACTACCGCGAGCTGCTCGTGCCGGTGTCCGCCACGCAGGAGAAGGTGACGGCGCGGATGGAGTCCGGCGCTCGGGTGAAGGTGACGGCGAAGAACCGCCAGGGCCGTCCGGTGGACGGGTTCGTCAGCTACCAGGGCCCCGGAGGCGCTGAAGGCCTGTTCGAGCTGGGCAAGGGAGTGGCCGAGCTGCGCGGCCTGGAGCCCGGACGCTACGCACTCCGGCTGACGGCACGGCTCCTCAATGAGCCACTCCCGGACTTCCAGCCGATGAGCGTGGACCTGCCCGAGCGAGGAGCGTTGTCGGTGGCCTTCCTGCCCGCGACTGGCGGGGCCACGGTGAAGGTGCGCCTGCCCACGCAAGAGGGGGTGGGCCTGGGGCTGGTGCCCGGCAGCGTGCCGCCTCCCAGCACCCTCACGGAGCTGCGCCACCTCATCTTCCAGACCTTCCCCTGGACGTACAAAGAGGAAGACCCGGAGGTCACCTTCACCCATGTCCCCGAGGGCAGGGTCACCGTCTTCTTCCACACGTCCGCCGTGCCCGGTCGCTTCCACACCGAGGAGCTGGACATCCCTGCGGGAGGGACGGTGTCACTCACCCTACAGCCGTCCTGGAGGAGGCTCGACGTCGCGTCGAAGTGAGCGCCTCTTGCCTGCCTGACAGCACGCGGGAGCTGCGGGGTGGAAAGCAGGCTCCTCGCCGTGCTTCGGGTACGGTGCGGGGCTCGTCATGCACTTCAAGTTCGTCCACGCCGCCGACCTGCACCTGGACACTCCCTTCCGTGGCGTGGCCGCTCAAGGCCCTCTGTTGGGGCGCTTCCAGGAGTCCACCTTCCGAGCGCTGTCGCGCATCGTCGACCTGTGCCTGCGCGAGCGCGTCGCCTTCCTCCTGCTGGCCGGGGACTTGTTCGAGGTGAAGGACCGCTCGGTGCGCGCGCGGCTGGTGCTGCGGCGCGAGCTGGGCCGGTTGCACGATGCGGGCATCGAGTCCTTCATCGTCCACGGCAATCATGATCCGCTCAGCGGCGACACCGGGACGCTGGGACTGCCGTCCTCCGTGAAGGTGTTCGGTCCGGACTGGGAGGAGGCGGAGGTGCGGCGCGAGGGACGACGGCTGTGCCGCGTGCAGGGCATCTCCTATCCGGATGTGGAGGTGCGCGATGACTTGTCCGCGCGCTTCCGTCGCACCGGGGACGGCTTCAGCGTGGGCCTGCTGCACGCGAACCTGGGTGGCGCGGAGGGCCACGCCAACTACGCACCCTGCACACCCGCGGGCCTGGGCGCGCGCGGGCTGGACTACTGGGCGCTGGGGCACGTGCACACGCGCGCCGAGTTGCTGCTGCCCGGTGGCGGCATCGCGGTGTACCCGGGCAATCCGCAAGGGCGGCACGCGCTGGAGACAGGCGAGCGGGGCTGCGTGCTGGTGGAGGTGGAGGACGGCGGCATGCGGCGGCGCTTCGTGCCGGTGGACACGGTGCGCTGGCATCGGCTGGAGGTGCCGCTGACGGGCGTGGCCACGCTGGATGCGCTGCTGGGCACGGTGGGTGAGGTGGTGGACGCCGCGTGCGCGCGGGAGCTGGATGGCCACGCGGTGCGCCTGGTGCTGACGGGGCGCGGGCCGCTGCATCGCGAGCTGGCGCGGCCTGGAGCGCTGGCGCAGCTGGAGGCGGACCTGCGCGCGCGGCTGGCGCAGGGACATCCGCCGGTCCTGCTGGAATCGCTGCGAGACGGAAGTCGTCCGGAGCTGGACTGGGAAGCGCTCCAGGCGGAGGGCGGCTTCGCGCGCACATTGTTGGAAGAAGCGCGCGCGTTGGAAGAAGACCCGGTCGCGCTGGCGCGACTGTGGGAGCAGGAAGCGCTGGGCAGTCTGGGCCAGCGGCTGAAGCGCCTGGGGGTGGATGTGCTGGAGACGCCACGCATGGAGTGGGTCTCCCGCGCGAGCCTGCTGGGCGTGGAGGCGCTGCACGAAGAGGAGGAGGGGGCATGAAGCCAGGGTTGCGCATCGACACGCTGCGAGTGCGGCGCTTTGGGCACTTCTCGGACCTGACGTTGGAGCTGGGGCCCGGGCTGCATCTGCTCTACGGACCCAACGAAGCGGGCAAGAGCACGCTGCTCGCCTTCCTGCGCGCCGTGCTGTTCGGCTTCGAGAAGCGCGGGAGTCCGGAGCGGTACGCGCCTGCCGAGGACGATGCTCCCTTCGGCGGAGAGCTTCGACTCTCCACGGGCATGGGGCCGCTCCTCGTGCGGCGCATGGCGGCGCCTCGGGGACGGAAGTCGGAGACGTTGACGGTGCTCGGACCGGACGGCGAGCCCGTGTCCGAGGAGCGCCTGAAGGAAGCGCGAGGCCATGTCACGCGCGAGCTGTTCTTCGATGTCTTCGCCTTCCGGCTGGAGGAGCTGGCGGGGTTCGAGCAGCTCACCGAGGAGCGCGGCGCCTCCGAGGCCCTGGTCGCCGCGAGCATGCGGGGGGCTCGGCGTCTGCCGGAGGCGATGACGTTGCTGCGCAAGAACGCGGAGCAGCTCTACAAGCCGAACGGCTCGAACCCCGAGCTCAACGTGAAGCTGCGTGAACTGGAAGAGGTGCAGGAGCAGCTTCGCGAGGTAGGCAATCGGCCTGCGCTCTACTTCTCCAAGCGGGAGCGGCTGGAGGCGCTCGGCGTGGAGCTGGGGGGATTGGATTCGCGCGTGCGCGAGGACGGCCGTGAGCTGGAGCGACTGGCTCGGCTGGAGTCGGCGCTGGGGGAGGTCTCCTCGCTGGCGACGACCCGGGCGGAGCTGGAGTCTCTTCCTTCGCTGGAGACGTTCCCCGAGGGCGGTGAGGCGCGCCTGGAGGAGGCACTCCAACGGAGCGGGAGCTATCGGGCGGAGGTGGCTCGGCTCGCGGAGCGGCTGGTCTCCACGGAGGCGGAGCTGAAGCGGCTGTCCGCTCCTTCGCCGGTGCGAGGGCGGGAGGATGCGCTGCGGGCCGCGGTGGCGGCGTACTCGGAGCGCTCGGAGCTGGTGCGGGCGCTGCCGGCGCGGCGCGCGGCGCTGGGGATGAAGCGGCGACAGGTGGAGTCGGCGCTGGAGGAGCTGGGGCTCGGCGTGGATGGGCCGGGGCTGGTGGCGCTGGACTTGAGCGCGGGGGCTCGCGCGGGGCTGGAGGCGCTGTCGTCCCGGCTGGACGTGGAGGAGACGGGGCGGCGCGAGGTGGGTGGGGCGCTGGCTCGGGCTCGCTCGGAGCGGGAGCGGTTGGAGGGTGTGCTGGCGCGCACGGAGTCGGAGCTCGCGGAGCTTCCGGAGGTCCGGCCGGCGCAGGTGCGGCAGCAGCAGGCGGGGCTGGCGCGGATGCGCGTCGCTCGCGCGGACCTGGAGCGGCTGGGTGAGCAGAAGATGGAGGCCCGGCGGCGGATTGAGGGGCTGCGGGGGCCGGTGACAGAGCTTCCGAGTGCATCGAGCCCGGTGATTCCAGTGTGGCTGGTGCCGGTGGCGGCGGCCGTGGCGGTGACGCTCGCGGTGGCGGCGTGGTTGCTGGGGGGCACGGGGGTGGGCGTGCTGGGGCTCGTGGGTGGGCTGGTGCTGACGGGCCTGCTGGAGTTCGCGCGGCGGAAGGTGGAGTCCTCGCGTGATGCGGAGCGTGAGACGCGGGAGGCTCAGCAGCAGTCGCGGAAGCAGGAGGAGGAGCGGCTGCGCGTGGAGCTCGCGGGGTACGTGGCTCGCGAGGAGCTGGCGCGGCGGGAGCTGCTCGCCTCCGCGACGGATGCGGGGCTGTCTCCGGCGGCGACGTCAGCGGACATGACGGCCCGCGAGAGCGCGCTGGAGGAGGCACTGGAGCAGGCGGGGCGACGCGAGTCGCTGTCACGCGAGCGGGACACGCTGCGCGCCACGCATGACCTGGCCCTGCGTGATGAACGACAGGCGGATGAGCTGCTGCGCGGGCACGAGGCGCGACACGCGTCACTGAGCGCGGAGTTGAACGCGTGTCTGTCGGCGCGACGTTTCCCGGCGGGGCTCCCAGCGCAGGCGGCGCTGGCCCTGTGGCGAGATGCCTCGGCGCTGCGGCAGCGGTGGCAGGACCTGGTCGCGGACGAAGCGGCGCTGTCCGCGGATGAAGCGGCCTGCGCGGACGTGGTCTCACGGCTGCGAGCGCTGGCGGCGGACATGGGGCAGGGAGGAGCGCGCCCGCCCGAGGTCTCGAACCTCCCGCGCATGGAACACGAGCGTGGCTCCGCGAACGCCTCATCGACGGAGAGCAGCACGTCGTCATCGGAGGGAGTCCTCCCTTCATCCACGGGAACACAGCGAGGAGCCAGGGCGCCGTTGTCGACGGAGCACGAAGCAGCCACATCAGGCGCGAGCGGCACCGCGTATCGAGGCCTCTCTCAAGAGGCTCCCTCGTCTCAGGCATCAAGCTCCATGGACCTGGTGGTCATGCGAGTGAACGCGGCCTTGGAAGCAGCGCGCGAGCAGGAGGCGGAGCGGCGCGCGGCGGAGGAGCGTCGTCGCGAGCTGCGTGAGGAGAAGGCCCGCCTCGACGAGCTGTGTCGCACGGAGGAGGCCGCTCTCGCCGCGTTGCTCGCCGAGGGTGGTGGCGGTGACGAGGAGACCTTCCGTCGACGCGCCGTGCAGGCACACCGGTACGCGGAGCTCACCCACCGTGCGCGCGAGCTGGCCCATCGCATCGAGGCTCGCACGGGCCTGTCCGACGCCGAGGCCCGCGAGGCCCTGCGCGCCCTGGGCGGAGAAGAGGGGCTGCGCGCGGTGCTGAGCCAGGTGCGTGCGCGACATGCGGAGGCCCAGGAGAAGTCGAAGGAGGTGCTCACCGAGCAGGGCGCCACCCAGAACCAGTTGGAGCAGTGGGAGAACGACGACCTGCTCGCGCGCCTGCGCATCCAGGAGGAGACCCTGCGCGCGAAGGTGGCGGAGCTCGCCACACGCTACGCGGAGGACAAGCTGGCGCTGGCCCTGCTGGGACGCGCGCGTCGGCGCTTCGAGGAGGAGCAGCAGCCGCGCGTGGTGCAGCTCGCCTCGGAGCACTTCGCACTGCTGACGGAGGGCCGCTACCGCCGCGTGTTCATCCCCGCCGGTGACGAGCGCGAGCTGCGCGTGAGCGACGGCGAGCGGGACTGGAGCGCGGCCCAGCTCTCCCGAGGAACCCGCGAGCAGCTCTACCTGGCCTTCCGCCTCGCGGTGGTGCGCGACTTCGGAGAGACGCGAAGCGCGCTGCCGCTCATCGTGGACGACGTGCTGGTGAACTTCGACCCCGGCCGGGCCCGGAGCGCCATCCAGCTCCTGGCCCAGCTCGCCGAGCACCAGCAGGTGATTGCCTTCACCTGCCACCCCTGGCTGCGCGAGCTGTTCGAGGCCGAGGGCGCCCAGACGCAAACGCTGGAGTCCAGAGACTCCGCCGCCACGCTCCGCGCCGTCTGAGTCAAATACTCCCCCGAAGCGGGCACGGGGGTGCGCAGTGAGGCCCCCGCACATGCGCCCGTATCCCCGTCGTGCGACAGCACGTCGCAACAAAAACCATCGCCGCGCGAACCAAATCCCAGCCTGGGTGTCAGTGCCCCGGCCACAGCCGCTGCTACATTCGTGAGCGTGGCGAGCGGAGGCGGCATGCGGACGTCGCGGAGGATGGCGGTCACACTCGGAGCGCTGACACTGGCGGGGGCGCTGGGCATGTGGCTCTCGCCAAAGCCCGGGGATGCCCCATCCACGCCCCGAGCTTCCGCGCCTCGCGGGGGCACAAGCCTCATCCTGCCTGCACCCGCGCCACGGGCCGAAGGCTCCCTGCGCATCCAAGGCATCGTCGTTGGAGATGAAGGTCCCATGGCCGGAGTCCGCGTCACGGCCACGCTCCCCGAGCCAGGTCAAACCCTCTCCGAGTTGCCTTGCGCGCAGGTGCTGCGGCGGCACACCGACGGGAGTCACGCGAAGTTTCCAGCGTGCTTCTTCGATGAGGAAGACACCACCCTGGAGTTGCTCCTCGCACGCCAGGGCGAAGCCCCCGTGTACGCGGAGGCGCTCACCACGGAAGACGGTCGCTTCACCCTCGACAACCTGCCCGAAGGTCGTTTCACGCTCTGGGTCATCGGAGCGCGCGACGCACGACTCCAGCCGGAAGTCGCGGCGGGCACGGAGGGACTTCAGCTCCGGCTCGAAGAAGCCTTGTTCCTGGAGGGACAGGTCATCGACGAGGACCTCGCGCCCCTGACCCAGGTCCGGGTGATGGTCGTGCACAAATGGTCGACCCGCTTCTTTGACGGGGAAACGGGGACGGACGGCAGCTACCGCATCGGTCCGATTCCTTCCGGACAATATGCCCTCGCCTTCGCGAAAGACGGCTGGCTCCCCACGTTGCAGACCCAGTGGCTCGACAATCCCCTGACGCTGCTTCGCCCCAGACGCATCACCGGCCAGGTGTTGAGCCAGGGCGCCTCCGCTCCCAACGTGACGGTCTCCTTGCATGACGCCACCCAGTGGTGGTCCAGGAATCCTCCCACCGCGATGCGCATCACGGACAAGCAGGGGCGCTTCACCTTCGAAGACATCCCGCCCCAGCCCTTTCAGCTCAGTGCCAGCCTGAACGAGCAACACGCCCTGGCCGAGGTCGATCTGACGGTCCCTGGGACCTCGTCCGAGGTCACCCTGGAGCTGGGTGGTGCGGCCCTTCTTGAAGGAACCGTGCGGGACGAGGCTGGAGCTGGCATCGAAGGAGCCACCATCACCGTCAGTGACGTCGACGACAACGAAGCCGCGAGTGTGAAAACCGACGCCGCTGGCCACTATCGGGCGGGTCCTCTGCCCCTCAGGCCCCTCAGGCCCCATGAGGTCAAGGTCTCGGCGAGTCGCTACTTTCGCATCAAGCACGCCATCCCCGAGCTGGGTCCCGGCACGAAGCAACTCGACTTCACGCTCCGCCCCACCATCTGGGTCGATGGCGTCGTTCTCGATGAGGCAGGTCGCCCGATTCCGGACGTCAGCATCGAGATTCAAAAGGAGCCGCAAAACCGCCTCGACCCATCACTTCCCAGCCCCTACGCCCAGTCAGATGGAGAGGGACGGTTCCACCTGGACTTCGCCTTGCCTGACACCTTCACCCTGAAGTCCCAGTCAGAGCGCTTCGTGGAGGACTCACTTCAGGTCCAGGCTCCCGACACGAAGGTCCGCTGGGTCCTGAAGAAGGGGACGAGCGTCTCGGGGACGGTCTGGGATGAGCTGGGGACACCCTTGCCCAAAACCAGGGTGAGCCTGTGGAGCAAGGAGTCCGATGTGTTCCCCGTGAGCGAAACCACGACGGACCCACAAGGCCATTACACGCTCGGGGGGCTCAAGTCGGGGCGGTACGTGCTCGAAGCCCTACACACATCCGGAGCCGTGGAGCGCAGCGCCTCCCAATCGATGGAGCTGCGCGACCAGGAAGAAGCGCAAGCGGACCTGCGCCTCGCCGCGGGCTGGACGCTGTCGGGAATCGTCGAGGACACCGCCGGCGACCCCATCGCGGGAGCCGCGGTCGGCATCCGCGAGACATCAAACTCGACGCCGGAGTGGCGACGTCAGCAGAGGAGCTGTGAAGGGCCGCCCTCCGCCAGTACGCAGACGGATGGACGCTTCACGCTGCGGAACCTCCAGCACCCAAGATTGAAGCTGCGCGTATGGAATACGGGCTTCCGCTTCGCGCCCCACCTCTCCACGGGCGGCCACCACGACCTCGGGGATTATCTCATCCGCGAGGGTGACACCCACGTGCGCCTGGTCATGAAGCGGGAGGGGCGCGTCCTGGGGCGCGTCGTGGGCCCCGACGGAAAGCCCATCACGCACTTCAAGATGCCCGAGGAGGTCAAGCACCCACGCGGTGAGTTCTCCGTGAACGTGGACAGCCCAGGCTCACTCCGCCTCGATATCAGGGCACGGGGAATGGCGCCGATATCCCGAGCCGTCGAGCTGCATGACGCGTCTGAAGTCGTGGACCTGGGCGAGCTGAGGATGAGTCCTGGACGCCAGGTGGCCGGGCGCGTGCTGGACGCGGAGACATCCGCCCCCATCGAGGGTGCCACACTTCGCGTCGCCCCAGGCCGGATGCGCGGAGAGCCAATCAACAGTCTCGGGGAGCAGGTGGAGACAGCCCGGGATGGCTCCTTCTCGCTTCCCAACGTGGAGGAGCATCCCCTCATTTTGTTCATCGAGGCCGATGGCTACCTCTTGAAGCAACTGGCGTTGGCACCCGGTCCGCTGGACGGCCTCACGGTGCTCCTCGAGCGAGGTGCGACGGTGGAGTTCTCCGTCCTGGATGCGCAGGGGCAGCCCACCGATGCCACCGTCTACATGGACCGCGATGGCGAGGTCATGGCCATCTACCCCATCCGCATCCCAAAGAACGGCCAGCTTGTCGTGAGGGACTTGGAGCCCGGCGATTACCAGGTGCGCGCCGTTGCTCGCCTCAAGCGTCTCGCCACCTACGCACCCCAACGCGTCCAGGTTCCAGCGAGCGGGAGGGTTGTCATCACCCTGAAGGCCCGGCACTCAGGAGCTGCCCTGCAGCTGAGGGTGAAGACCGATGACAGCTTGAGCCCCATCCTCCTCGTGGGTGAAGTCCCTGTGCCGGAGAGCGCCAGTGACGTCAGTGAGCTGGAGAGCCGTGGACTGCCCAGCCAGCTCGGCGACTCCGGAGCCAGGTTTTTTCGAGACCTGCCACCTGGCAAGGTGACGCTCGTCCTGATGAGGCCGAACCAGGAGTACATCCACCGGGAACTCATCGACATCCCCGAGGAGGGCACGGTGGTGCGCGACGTGACGCCCGCATGGCAACGCCTCAAGCGCCTCACTCCGTAGAGACTTGTCGAGTCTCACGAATCGCGTCGACACACGACACGCACGTGGGTGACGAGCACGCGTGGTTCGCGTCAGCGCCTCGGGGGCCTCCACTGCTACGCTCACGGACGTGGCGAGTGGACGAGACATGCACAAGTGGCAACGGGTGGCACTCATCCTCGGAGTGCTCACGCTGGTGGGCGCGCTGGGAGTGCCCTACCTCCTGAAGTCAGAAGATGCGCCCACCCACCGCCGAGCCCCCGCGCCTCGAAAGAGCAAGGGCCTCGTCCTCCCCGCGCCCGCGCCACGGGCCGAAGGCTCCCTGCGCATCCAAGGCATCGTGCATGGAGACCACGGTCCCCTCGCGGGAGTCCGCATCACCGCCACCCGCTCCGAGGCACATCAGACGCTCTCCGAGCTGACCTGCGAGGAGGTGCTGCCCCACCGTCGCGGAGACCGTCACGGCTTCGCGGATTGCTTCTTCACGGAACCCTTCACCACCCTGGAGCTGCTCCTCTCCCGCCAGGGCGAAGCACCCCTGTACGCGGAGACCGTCACGGACGCGGAGGGCCGCTTCACCCTCGACCAGCTCCCCGAAGGAGCCTTCACCCTCTGGGCCATGGGTCCGCGAGGCGCGCGGCTGCAACCGGAAGTCGTCGCGGGGACGGAGGGACTCCAGCTCCGGCTCGAAGACGGCGTGGTCCTGGAGGGACAGGTCATCGACGAGGACCTCGCGGCCCTGCCCCAGGTCCAGGTGATGGCCGTGCATCAAGGCTTCACGCGCTTCTTCGACGCGGAGACGGACGCGGACGGACGCTTTCGCATCGGCCCGCTGCCCATCGGAGACTATGCCCTCGCCTTCACCAGGGACGGCTGGATCCCCGACCTCAAGTCCTCCGGGTTCGCCGAGTCCGTGAAGCTCCTGCGCCCCCATCGCATCGTCGGTCGAGTGTTTCGACAGGGCACCCCCGTCCCCCAAGCGACAGTCCACCTGCGAGACATCACCTTCAACGAGCGGGGCATCGTCCCTCCCCTGTTGTCCTCGAAGCAGGAGACCACGGACGCCCAGGGGCGCTTCACCTTCGAAGCGCTCTCCTTGCGGATGTTCCGGCTCGAAGCCACCCAGGGCGAGCATCACGGCAGGGCCGAGGTCCACATGTGGACCCACGACTCCAAAGAGGAGGTCATCCTGAACCTGAGCCCTGGGGCCATGCTGGAAGGCACCGTGAAGGACGAAGCCGGAGCCGCCATCGAGGGCGCACTCGTCCACATCCAGGAGCACGGACTCATGCCCCGGTACGTGAAGACCACCACGGATGCCACGGGCCACTATCGCCTCGGCCCGCTCGCCCTCGCTCCCCACGAACTGGAGCTCTTCTCCCCGCGACACTTTCCCACCAGCGAATCCCTCGCGGAGCTGAGCCCCGGCACGAAGCAGCTCGACTTCACGCTGCGCATCCCGCTCTGGGTCGACGGGGTCCTCGTCGATGAAGCAGGGCGCCCCGTCCCGAACGTGCTCATCACCGTCGACAACCCTCCCTCCGAGGACACCGACGACACGCTCCTCCTCGCGCCCTACGAGGCCACGTCGGATGAACAGGGCCGGTTCCACCTGAACTTCCCCACGCCGGGGCCCTTCCTCCTGAAGCTGCTCGACGAGCCTCGCTTCCGCATGGAGGAGCTCCAGGTCCGAGCCCCCGCCCCCCAGGTCCGCTGGGTCTTGAAGCGAGGAGCCACTGTCTCCGGAGGAGTCTTCGACGAGCTGGACACGCCCCTGCCCGGGCTCCTCGTGCGCCTGTCGAGCGAACCTCCCGAAGAAGGCACCACGAGCAGCCCCGGGCCGGAGATGCTGAGTGAGACCCGGACCGACGCACAGGGCCACTATGCATTCGGGGGCTTGAAGCCAGGACAGTACGTGCTCGAGGCCCTCCACGAATCCGGCGCCGTGGAGCGCTTCGCCACCCGACACCTGGAGCTGAGCGCGCAACAGGAGACCCACGTGGACCTGCGCCTCGCGGCGGGCTGGACGCTGTCGGGCACCGTGGTGGACACGCAGGGGCAACCGCTCTCCAGCGCTGACGTCTTCATCGAGCCTCCGCCAGACTCCACCCCCAAGTGGCGCGTGGGCTATCGCCACCACACCGTGGAGCTCCTCACGCGGACCCAGTCAGACGGGCGCTTCACGCTGCGCAACCTGCCGAGCCAGGACGTGGAGCTGCGCGTGAAGAAGGAGTCCTTTCGCCTCGCGCCTCACCTGTCCACGGGCGGCAAGGCCGGGCTCGATTCATTGAATGCCCATGAAGGCAGCCCCCCTGTCCGCCTCGTCATGTCGCGACAGGCGCGCATCCACGGGAGCGTGGTGGGCCCGGACGGCAAGCCCCTCACGCGCTTCCGGCTCCTGCGGGAGGTCGTGAGGCATCCCCGAGGTGAGTTCTCATTGGACGTGGTGGGCGCGGGTTCGTGGCCCGTCATCCTTCAAGCGGAGGACCTGGCGCCGCTGTTCCGTCAGGTCGAGGTGCAGCACGACACGCAGGTGGTGGACCTGGGCGAGCTTCGGCTGAGCGCGGGACGCAAGGTGGCCGGACGCGTGCTGGACGCGGAGACCTCTGCTCCCGTGGAGGGCGCCCTGCTCGTCCTCGACATGGAACGCTCCGACAGCGTGAGGCTCCACCCCTACACCCCCTGGACCCAGGCCTACACCGAGGAGGATGGGAGCTTCACCATCGAGCGTGTGGACGAGCGCTCCGCCACGCTGAACGTCCAGGCCCACGGCTATCTCTCCACGAAGCTGAACCTGGCGCCTGGTTCTCAGGAGACCCTCACGGTGCGCCTGGAGAAGGGCGCGAGGGTGGAGTTCTCCGTCCTGGACGCGAAGGGTCAGCGCACGAGCGCGACCGTCTTCCTGGACCGCGAGGGCGAGGAGTCGTCCTCCCACGGCATCGCAGTCCCGGCCGACAGTCCCCTCGTCGTGCGAGACCTCGCGCCAGGCACCTGGCGGGTGCACGCCTCCGCTGGCCAAGGGAGCCTGGAAAGCTACGAGTCGCGGCGCATCCAGATTCCCGCGAGCGGTGGAGTCTCCATCACGTTGAAGGCGCGCTCCGAAGGCGCCACCCTGGAGCTGCGCGTGAAAAGCCCCCTGCTCTTCACCCTGGCGCTCGTGCCCAGTGATGACCTCTGGCCCCAACAGGGCTACGACCTCTCGACACTGCGCTCACGCTCCCTTCCTCATGAAGTCAGCAAGGAGGGGACAAGGACCTTCCGGAACCTTCCGTCCGGAAAGCTGACGCTCATCCTGGTCACCAACGACTGGCGCGGCAGCCATCGCGAGGTCATCGACATCCCCGAGGCGGGCACGGTGGTGCGCGACGTGACGCCGACATGGCAGCCCGTGAAGCGGTGAGCCTCGTTCGTTCCACTCAACAGGGACCGGGAGCGAACCAGACCTTCGTACAACGAGACCTTCGTACAAGGACTCGCATCATCTTCGAACGCGCGCGCAGGCCCTGAAACGCGCTCGACGTTGAGGACTCGGCATCCTGGCTCGGGAGCGCCGTCGCGCGGCGTGTCCGGACTTACTTGGCAGCGGAGCCGCACTGGTCCGCAGCCAGAAGAACGGAGAGCCGCCCCACCATGTCCCGTATCGCGAGCACCGAGGTCGTCACCCCCCAGTCGCTGTCCACTGAACAGCGGCGACGCCTGACGGACGCGCTCTACGCCGTGCACCAGGAAATCTTCGAGGGAGTCGAGCGCGAGGGCTTCGCGAAGTACGTGGTGGACTCCACCGCCGAGCACACCTGGATTCAGCTCCACCGCAACGACGAGGGCACCCTCGTCGGCTACTTCGCACTGCACGTCTTCGAGAAGCTGCTGAACGGCGTGACGACGGCCGTGTTCCGCGCGGAGGCCGGCTCGCTGCGCGCCTACCGGGGCGGAAACACCAACACCCGCTTCGGACTGTCCCTCATCCTCAAATATCTGCTCCGCCACCCGGGCCGCCCCGCGTATTACCTGGGCGCGCTGGTGCACCCGTCCAGCTATGCCCTGCTCGCGAAGTACTGCGACGAGCTGTGGCCGCGTCACGAGCAGCCCGTGCCGCCCAGGCTGCGCGACTTCCTGGCCGAGCTGGGCACCCAGTTCGGACTGGCCCCCGTGGACGCGAGCAATCCGCTGCTGCGCCACGTGGGCTGGCGCACCCGCGAGTCCGAGGTGGAGCAGGACTACTGGCAACAGTGCGACAAGCGGTCCGCGCGCTACTTCCTCGAAACCAACCCGGGCTACACGCGGGGCCATGGGCTGCTGACGCTCGCACCGGTGACGATGGGCAACGTCCTCAGCGTCCTGCGCGTCATGAGCGGGCGCGTCCTGCGCAAGCCCGTGGAGCCGGCCATGAAGCTGGCGTACCGGCTGCCCGGAGGCTCGCGCCTGCTGCGCTCGACGGTGGCCCGTCAGCTCCGCTCCTCCCCGCTGTTCGCCCACGTCGACACGCGCGCGCTGGAGTCGCTCGCCGCGCGCGCCCAGGTGCAGGAGCTGCCCGCGGGCCACTTCGTCTTCCGCCAGGGCGACATGAGCGATGAGCTGTACCTGCTGGCGCGCGGCGCCGCCTACGTGCTCGCCACCCACGGCGCTGACGAGGACCTGGTGAACCAGCTCGGCAGCGGCACGGTGTTCGGAGAGCAGTCCACGCTCGCGGGCGGGCGGCGCTCCGCCTCGGTGTGCACCGCGTCGTCCTCCACCGTGGTGCGGATTCCGGGCGCCGCGCTGCGCGAGCTGCTGGAGTCGGACGCGGACCTGAGCCGACAGGTCTGGGGCACCTTCGCGGAGCGGCGCTTCGATGACCTGGTCCGTGGCCGGCTCCGCTATGCCCACCTGGGCCGCAAGGAGCGCCGCGCGTGGCTGCTGCGTGGACACGCGCACGCGCTCGCCCCCAGGAAGGAGCTGCTCCTGGAGCCGGGCTCCCATCTGTTCATGGTGCTGGGCGCGGTGGAGCTGGCGCACGCCTCGCCCCGGCTGACGGCGCGTGGAGCCCTGCTCCTGGAGGTGGAGCGCCCGCTCCCCGTCGTCACCCTGGAGGACACGCGGCTCGTCGTGTTGCCACGGCTGGCGTCGCCGGAGCTCCAGCTCGCCGTGGACCTGACGCGCCCCTGGGCACGGCCACCCGCGAACATTCCGCACGCGCGGGCGTGACAACTCACTTCCCCACCCCTCGAAGCCCTGTGGCACACTGCGGGCGCCATTCGACTCCTGTTCTCCATCCTCTTCTGGGCGTTCCTCGCGCTCTCCAGCGTGGTGCTCTTCCTCGGCGCCGTCGTGGTGTGGGCTGTCACCACGCCGTTCGACCGCAACGGCCGGGTGTTGCACCTGTACTCGTGCTTCTGGGCGCAGCTGTATTTCTACGTCAACCCGCTGTGGCACCTGCGGGTGGACGGCCGCGAGCACCTGCCGTGGAACAGCCCCGCGGTGCTCGTGGCCAACCACGAGTCGCTGGGCGACATCCTCGTCCTCTTCGGCCTGTACAGCCCCTTCAAGTGGGTCTCCAAGCAGGCCAACTTCCGGCTGCCGCTCATCGGCTGGAACATGAGCCTCAACCGCTACGTGCCCCTGGTGCGCGGCGACAAGCCGAGCATCATCCAGATGATGCGGCTGAGTGAGCGCTGGCTGGAGCGCGGCGTCCCCATCCTCATGTTCCCGGAGGGCACGCGCTCCGCGGACGGCCAGCTCAAGCCCTTCAAGGATGGCGCCTTCGCGCTGGCCCTGAAGATGCGCTGCCCCGTCATCCCCATCGTCCTCACCGGCACGGCGCGCGTCCTGCCCAAGCATGGCCTGGTGATGCAGACCTCCGCCCACTGCCACGTGCAGGTCATGCCCCCGGTGGACATCAACGGCTTCAACGACGTCGCCGTCCTGCGCGATTACGTCCGGGACCTCATCGCCGCCGAGAAGGCCCGCCTGGAGTCGCTCCCCGCCCGCACCTGAGCCCCCGGCGACTTCGCCCCGAGCGCCCTGCTAGCCTGGGGGCCAACGGGAGGGGTCCATGCGAAGGCCAGCCATGGTGGGGCTCATGCTCGGGGTGATTGGCCTGAGCTCGGTCATCGCCGTCATCACCTTCCGCGCGCCCTCCGACGGCGACGATGCGCCCTCCACCTCCAGGCCCGCCTCCCGGGAGCTGCCCGGCCCCAGCGAGCCCTCGCCTCCGCCGCGCGGCGCACTGTCCCTCCGGGGCCGCGTGCTCACCGATGAAGGGGTGCCCGTCCGGGGCGTGGAGGTCTCCGCGTCGCGGGCACTGCCCGGCGAATCGCTGTCCGCCCTCCCCTGCGGCCAGGACGCCGAGACGCCCCTGTCCTCCTCGGCCTGCATGGACTCCCCGGCCCTGCTCGCGCTGCGCGGCCTCATCGACGAAGGGCGCGGCGCCGCGCCCCTGCTGACGCGCGCCACCACGGTGGAGGACGGCACCTTCGTGCTGGAAGGTCTGCCCGAGGGCAGCGTCGCGCTGTGGGCCATGGGGCCCCAGGGCTCCGCGCTGGAGCTCGACGTGGCGACGAGCTCACAGACCGTGGAGCTCATCCTCCAGCCGAGCGACGTGTTCACCAGCCGCGTGGTGGACGAGGCCGTGCGGCCCGTGGCGGATGCCAGCGTGACGCTCTTCCACGCCGAGCACTCGCGCTACTTCGAGACCCGCACCGATTCAGAGGGCCGCTTCCGCGTGGGGCCCCTGCCCCCTGGCGACTACGCGCTGGTCGTCTCCAGTCCGGGGTTCTTGACGGCGCACCTGACGGACCTCATCGCGGAGGACCTCTCGGCCGAGGACCTGGTGCTGCACCGGCCCCGGCGAATCGTAGGACAGGTGCTCCTGGACGAGCGCCCCATCGCGGGCGTGCGGGTGTGGGCCCACGATGCCGAGTACGAGCCAGCAACCGACGCCGAGGCCCCCTTCACCGACATCACGGACGCCCAGGGGCGCTTCGTCCTGGAGGACGTGTCACCGGGCGACTACGTGCTGCGAGCGGAGGAGGGCGACCACCGGGGGCGGACGGAGACCACGCTCGCGGAGGAGCAGGCCGAGGCGGAGGTGACGCTGAACCTGGGCACCGTCGTCACGGTGGAGGGCGTGGTGCGCGACGAGGCGGGGCAGCCTGTCCCCGACGCGAAGGTGACGCTGGACACCCACGGGGACGTGTCCATGACCACCATCGTCGACACCGGCGCGGACGGGCGCTTCGTGTTCCACTCCGCGACGCTGGGCCACAACGACTTCTCGGTGTTCGCCACGGGCTATCAGCAGCTCTCGGTGAGCGACGTGGTGGTGACGCGGAAGCCTGCGCCGCTGGACTTCACGCTGAAGCGCGCGTTCGTCCTGGAGGGGCTCGTCACCGACACGGAGGGAAACCCGCTGACGGAGGCGGATGTCACCGCCATGAAGTGGCGCGGCGAGCCAGGGCCGCGGGGCGACGGCACCCCGGGCTCCGCCGAGGACCTGGACGACTTCGCCCACAACGCGGAGACGGCCTACGCCTCGACTGAAGAAGAGGGGCGCTTCGTGCTCAACCTGAGCGAGCCGGGGCTCCATCGCCTCAAGGCTCAGGCGCCGGGCTTCCTGGAGACGGAGTGGAAGGAGGCGCAGGCGCCCTCCCGGGACGTGCGCCTGGTGCTGCGGCGGGGCGCGAGCGTGGAGGGCACCGTGGTGAACACCAGCGGCGCTCCGCTGTCGGCGATTCAAGTCTCGCTGTGGGAAGACGGCCAGGACTCCGCCTCCTCCGCCGAGGTCACCAGCGACGAGCTGGGCCACTTCAGCCTGCGGGGCCTGGCCCCCGGCCGGTACTCCCTGCGAGCCTTCCGCACCCGGGGAGGCTCGCCCCGCGCGCGGCTCCCCGTCGTGCTCCAGGGCGCGGAGACGAAGACGGTGACGCTGAGCCTGGAGCCGGGGCTGTCGCTGTCGGGCCTCGTCGTGGATGAAGCCGGCAAGCCGATGTCCGGCGCCGACGTACACGCGTACGTCTTGAGCGAGCAGACGTCTCAGCCGAGGTTCCTCCACCATGGGCGCTACGCCCTGCATGACGGCTCCAGCGTCACCACGGATGCGCAGGGGCGCTTCACGTTCGACCACCTGTCGCCGGGCGCGTGCAAGCTCAGCGTCAGGAAGGAGGGCTTCGAGTTGATGGCGGAGCCGCTTCAGGACGAAGACGGGGCCCGCTCGCGAACGCCCCAGGTCCTCGTGGCGGCCGGGACGACGAACGTGAGGCTGGTGCTGCGCTACCAGGGCGGCATCCGGGGCCGGCTGGTGCGCGAGGACGGCACGCCCATCACCCGCTTCGACGTCAACGAGGAGTCCTTTCGCGAGCCGAACGGCACCTTCCAAATCGCCGTGGAGGAGCCGGGCCGCTCGTGGGTGACGCTGGAGGCGCCGGGCCTCACGCGCGTGCTGCGGGAGGTCCAGGTGGAGGCAGGGCGGGACACGGACCTGGGTGACGTGGTCCTCAAGGCGGGACGCCGGCTGCGCGGCCGGGTGCTGGACGCGGCGACGTCCACACCGGTGGTCGGCGTGGAGGTGCAGGTGAACGTCGTCGTCCCCGCGTCCTCGGGCGAGGAAGACGCATCGGAGGAGACCCAGTCCCTGGCGCACGCGCGCACCGGCGCCGATGGCGCCTTCGTGCTGCCGCCCCTGGAGGCGGGCACCGCCTTCCGCGTGGAGCTCTCCCACCCGGACTACCTGCCGCTGAGCCAGCAGGTGGGCCCGGGCGAGACGACGCTGGAGCTGCGCCTGCTCACGGGCGCCCGGCTGGACGGCACGGTGAAGGACCGCGAGGGGAGGCTCATCAGCACCTTCCTCCACCTGCACCCCCTGTCCCCCCTCGGCTCGGACTCCATCCTGATGGAAGAGGACGGGGGCACCTTCCACGCGACGGGCCTGGCGCCCGGGGAGTACTCCCTCGTGGCCAGGGCGGCGACGTCGTCCCGGGGAGACACCCTCCGCTTCATGCCCCAGCGCGTGAAGCTGGGCCCGGGTGAGCGCAAGGAGCTCCACCTCCAGGCGCTGACCGGCGGCGCGTCGCTGAAGCTGCGCCCTCCGCCCTACGCCGTCATGAACCAGACCGCCGCGGTGATGGCCGTGCGCTACTACCTGTTCTCCGGCACCGTGCCCGTCCCGAAGGACATGGGCGAGTTGGAGCACCTCTCGGACGCGCTGGGGATTGCCTCCGCGTCGGACTTCGACTCCACCTTCGACCGCCTGCCCGCGGGCCACTACACCTACGTCTTGATGGGCCGGAACCACATGAGCCCGAACTGGGTCATCCACCGAGGCGAGGTGGACCTGCCCGCCCAGGGCGCCGTCACGCTGGACATCCCCCCTGTCTGGCTTCCCCTGCCTGAGGCCCCCTGAGGTCGGAAGCGCCCCGTTTGCGTCCCGTGGGGGCGCCGCTTAAGGCTCCGCGACATGGGCAACAAGCCATGGGCCGGGAACGACGCGGAGCTGGAGCTGGACTGGGGCGCGCGCGCGCCGCGTGCCAAGGCGGAGGAGCAGGGAGGCCCCCAGCTCCAGGAAGAGCCGCCCCAGGAGATGCTCGCCGGCAAGGGCCCGCCGGGAGACCCGCGCTACATGAGCGTGGAGCTGCGCCTGTCGCTGGAGGCCGTGCTGACGGCGGCCCAGGTGCGCATGCGCCAGTTCCGGGAGGCGCTCGAAATCCTCATCGGCTGGGAGGGAAAGAACCGCTACGAGGTGTGCGACGCGGACGGCCGCAACACCGTGTACGTGGGCGAGACGGGCGAGGGCTGGGCGTCGCGGCTCAAGCGCAACTTCTGGCCCTTCTACCGCGCGCGGCTGGAGTGCATGACGGTGGGCGGCACGCTGGCCCTGGCGATGGAGCTGCCCTGGCACATCCTCTTCGCGCGCGCCGAGGTGACGGCGTGGGACGGCCGGCGCATGGGCACCATCGTCCAGCGCTTCCGCCTCTTCGGCCGCCAGTTCGACATCCTCTCGCCCGCGGGCGTGGTGATGGCCACCGTGGAGGGCCCCCTCCTCAAGCCCTGGACGTTCCGCATCCTCCAGCGCGGTGAAGAGGTCGCCGTCATCCGCAAGAAGTGGAGCGGGCTCTTGCAGGAGGCCTTCAGCGACGCGGACAACTTCAGCCTGGACTTCCAGCCCGCGTGCAATGACGGCAGGCTGCGTCAAATGGTGCTGGCCACCGCGCTGCTCGTGGACCTGACGTACTTCGACAGCCGGAAGAACCGCTCCATGTTCGGCGGGGGCGGAGATTTGTTCGGCCTGGGCTCGTAGCCGGGCGCGGTGGCGCGGTGGCTCGCGGAACAGCCGAAACCGAGAACTCCCGGGCGCGAGCGCACCATCGCTGTCCAGGCAGGCGGCTTGTGGTAAGTCCCCAGGCCCATGTCGACGAGCGATGCGCTGAACGCAGCAGACCTCGAGCGGTTGGCCCAGGCGGAGTCGCCGGACCTGGCCGATGCCGTGCTCGCCCTCCTCGAGCAGTCGGAGCCCGAGCCCGAGGAAGGCAAGGCCCCGCCCAAGGACGCCTTCACCTTCGAGAAGCTGCTGCGCTCGCTCTCCCAGGCGCAGGCCCGCTTCAACTCCGCCAGTCGCCGCGAGGCCTCCGCCGAGGCGTGGCAGCGCTTCCAGGCGCAGAAGGACCTGCCCCAGCCCGCGCGGCTCGCGCTGGCGGACCTGCTCGTCTCGCTCTACGCGAAGAACACCGACGCCTCCCGCGCCATCATCCTGGAGCTGGCGCGCAAGGCGGACTTGAAGTTCGGCCTCTGGGGCGGCCTCAAGCGCATCTACAAGCTGGCCGAGGCCAACCACGACGCGGAGCTGTTCGGCGTGCTCGCGTGGCGCTTCGACGTGGAGCGCCGGCAGTCCTACCGGCATGAAGTCTCCGGCGGCACGCTCCAGTACCTGCGCCGCCGCGCGTGGCGCTACCTGCGCCACCTGGGCGCCGCCGTCCCGGAGCTGTATCCGCAGTTCGCCGCGGAGGTGCTGCGTCACTACGACGAGGACACGACCTGGTACTCCGTCTGGGTGGCCCACCACATCTGGGCCCACGGCAGCGGCAGCTACACCGCCAGCAGCTTCGCCATCCAGCCGCCGAACGACATGCTGAAGCACCGCGCGTTCCCCGACGCGTGGAAGCGCTCGCCGGACGCGCTGATGCGGCTGCTCGACACGTGTCTGTCGGACCCGGCCGCGCGCTTCGCCATCCAGGGCCTGCGCAAGGACTTCCCGGAGACGCTGCGCAAGGTGACGCCCGCGTGGTTGGACAGGCTCGCGCGCAGGCCGCTGGGCAGCGCGCACGACTTCCTCGTCGAGACGCTGCAGGGCTCGCCGGAGTTCCACCAGGGCAAGCTGCGCGCGCTGGGCTTGCACGAAGCGGTGCTCGCGTTGCTGTTGTCTCCCAGTGGCAAGGCACGCACGTACGCGATTGAGTACGCGCGGGCGCACGCGCAGGACCTGTCGGCGGACCGGCTGGCGGAGCTGGTGGCCCGGGGCGAGAGCGACGTGAAGTCCTTCGCCGCCGCGGTGCTGGAGAAGCGCAACCCGCGCGAGCTGGGGTTGGAGCTGCTGGGGCGGCTGTTGTCGTACAAGCCCACGGCGGCCTTCGCCGCGAAGTCGCTGGAGCAGTCGTTCGACCGCGCGGAGCTGTCGGCCGGCTTCCTGCGGGACATGTACCTGGGCACCTCCGAGCAGCTCAACTGGGCCAAGGGCTTCGTGGCCTCCAAGTACGCCGCCGGGGAGATGCCGGTGGCCTTCTGGAAGGAGCTGCTCGAGGACCCGCGCCTGAAGAAGAAGCGCTACCCGGTGGAGGGGCTGGTGGTGAAGGCGCTGTCGGCCTACACGCCCGCGGTCATCGGTCCGGAGTGGATGCTGGACAAGGCGGCGAACCCGACGTTCGGCGACCAGATGGCGACGTGGCTGAAGCGCGCGGACAGCCTGCCCGGGCTGGACGTGGAGAAGGTGAAGGGGCTGGTCTTCAGCGCGAAGCACCGCGAGGTGGCGCTGGCGCTGTTGGGCAACCGCAAGCTGTTCACCGCGCGGCAGCTCACGGTGCCCTGGCTGCTGGCGCTCGCGCGCCGGGCGGACCCGACGCTGCACGACTTCGCCCACCGCTACCTGCTGGAGTACGTGGTGCCGGCGGACTTCAGCGACACGGGTGACGCGGCGGCGGGCCTGGAGCGCCTGTTCGAGCTGGCGCTGGGGGCCAAGCAGCCGGTGCCCGTGCGCACGTTCGCCCAGACGTACCTGCGCTGCCACCACCCCGTCATCGGCCCGGAGCAGCCGGAGTCGAAGTCGTACGAGCTCAAGCCGAAGGCGCCTCGCAAGGCGTACACGCCGGAGAAGCTGTGGCCCGCGCTGTTCGACGCGCGCGACGACGTGCGCCGCTTCGCCCTGGCCATCACCCGCGCGGAGCTGCGCGCCTGGGGCTGGCACACGCGGGTGTACGAGCTGGCCGAAGCCGAGGCGAAGGAGATTCGCAACCTGGCCTATGACGCGCTGCTGCGCGCGGGCGAGGACGGCGCTGACGCCCGCTTCGTGCTGCACCCGGAGGAGTTGGACCCGGTGAAGGTCTTCTCCCTCACGGAGAGCACCAAGCGCAGCACGCGGGAAGTCGCCGTGGAGCTCATCCGCCGGCACTACGCGCGGCTGGGTGGAGCGGAGCGGCTCGCGTGGCTGATGCAGAGCGCGGACCGCGAGGTGGGCCTGTTCGCGGTGCGCCTGCTCTGGGAGAAGCACCGTCCCACGCACCTGCCGGAGGGCTGGAAGCCGGCGGGCGCGAAGGAGGCTCCGTCGGCGGGTGGCGGCGAGCGCTTCGCGGACGTCTCGGCGCTGCGGGACTTCCTGCGCAAGATGCTCTTCGGCCTGCCTCCGGGCCGGGCAAAGGAAGCGCGCGAGGGCGAGGTGCAGAAGCGCCTGGCGGCCAGCGTCGCCAAGCGCCGCGTGATTGAGCTGGTGAGGGACCTGGGCCTGGATGACGAGAACTTCGCCCGCGTCGTGTCGCCCGTGCTGGGGGAGTTCACCGGCTCGATGGCGAAGGGTGAGTGGCAGAGCTGTCTCGCATCCCTGGTCCAGCTGCGCACGGCGCATCCGAGCGCGCAGCTCGGGGGCCTCTGAGCCTCGCGTCACTCGCCTCCAACGAGTTTCGAAAGAACACCATGATTGTCCTGGCCATCTACAACATCGAGAAGCTCCGAGCCCTCGCGGCCACCCCCCGGGTGCTGCTGCTCGGCGGCGCTCGCGCCTCCGCCACAAGCCACGTCACCGCGTTCGAGCCGGGCGCCAACAAGGCGCTGTGGAGCACGGAGCTCCCCTCCGCCGTGAATGCCCTGGCCCTGTCGGGTGAGCGCTTCGCCGCCGCCTGCGCGGACGGCACGCTGCGCTTCGGCACGCACTCGGACGGCAAGGTGCAGTGGCAGCTCGAGGGCGCGCACCCCGGCGGTGTCACCGCGCTCGCCTCCAGTCCGGACGGCAAGGTCCTCTTCAGCGCGGGCGCGGATGGCGTCGTGCGCGGCTGGGAGTGGGACTCCACGCGCAAGCTGCACGAGTGGAAGGCGTCACCCCAGCCGCTGCGCGCCGTGGCGGTGGACCCGTCCGGGACGTATGTCGCGACGGCGGGTGACGACGGCGTGGTGCGCTCCTTCACGCGCGCCTCCGGTGAGCGCCGGGACATGGTGGGCCATGAGGGCGCGGTGCGCGCGCTGGCCTTCACGCCTCGCGACGGTCGGCTCGTGTCCGGCGGCGACGACGGCAAGCTGCGCCTCTGGTACCTCGTCGGCGCGGTGGAGTTCGAGGTGCGCGGCGACAAGGACTCCGGCCACGCCGGCTCCGTGCTCGCCCTGCTCTTCCCGCCCACGCCCGCGACGAAGGACGACGAGGAGCCTTCAGACCGCATCTGGTCCGCGGGCAGCGACGGCAAGGTGAAGGTGTGGCGGGTGGACGAGCGCCGCAAGCCGCGCACGTTCGACTGCGGCAGCAAGCCGGTGAACGCGCTGGTCTTCATGCCGCCCGCCAACCCGCGCGCGGCGCGCACGGCGCTGGGCTCCGTCTTTTCCGCGAGCGACGACCGTCGTGCGTTCCGCTTCGGCATCGAGACGGACGGCAAGCCGGGCAATGACCAGGACATCTCGCAGCACGGCCTGGACCTCCTCACGGAGTCGGTGAAGGCGGGCCGTCCCAAGCGCGAGGCCGCCGTGCGCGAGGCCGCCGCGCTGGACGAGCCGGAGGCCCTGGAGTTCGTGCTCCAGGTGCTCGGCTCGGACAAGGAGGCGGAGGTGCGTCGCCTCGCCGCCCGCGAGCTGGCCGCCAAGGGCCGCACCGCCGCGCGCCCCAAGCTGCGCGAGCGGCTCAACGACGACCATCCCCAGGTGCGCGAGGAGGCCCTCAAGGCGCTCGACGTGCTGGAGACGGAGTCGCCCCTGGCCGCGCCCCGCGCAGCGCTGGACTCGCGCTTCGCGGACATGCGCGTGGCGGGCCTGCGTCGGCTCGCGAAGCTGGGAGGCACCTCTCCGCTGGTGCCCGGCCTCATCGCCGGCAAGCTGAGCGAGACCGAGGCCGCCGTGGGACTGGCCGCCCTGGACGCGCTCTCCGAGGTGACGCCGGGCGGAAACACCGAGCCCCTGCGCACCGCCTTCGAGCGCGGCCCCGCGCGGCTTCGCGTGGAGGTGCTCATCCGCGCCGCCGGAGCGGGCCTGTTGGGTCATGCGCAGCTCCAGCCGCTGGTGGCTCGGGCGCTGGATGACGCGGACGCGGACGTGCGCCGCGTGGCCTTCACCATCCGCGTGCTGGAGCGCCGGGCCCTGGCCCACGCGCTGGAGGCCCGCGACGAGGACTTCGCCCGCTCCGTCAAGGACGTGGTCCGACGCCTGATTGCGCGCACGCGCGGCCCGAGCGGCGCCGCCCTGGCCATCACCGACGCGGACGTGCAGGCCGCTCGCGACACCATGCCCGCGCAGGGCGCTGTCGGTGGCGCGCTGGCGGAGAGCGACCTGGAGCCGCTGCTGGCCGCCATGGCCTGCCGCACGCCGGACACCGCCGTGCGCGGTGCTCGAGGACTGGCGCAGTTGGGTGACGCGCGGGCGCTGGGCGCGCTGCTCCAGCTCTCCCGGGAGTCGGAGGCCCCCATCCGCCGTCAGGCCGCCGCCGCCCTCCAGGCGCTCCAGGACGCCCGCGCTCGCGAGCGACTGGTGTGGATGCTGGACGACGAGGACGCGGACGTGCGCGCCGCCGCGCTGGACGCGGTGGTGACGCTGGACGCGGAGGCGCCGCTGTCCTCCGCCGAGGCGGCGCTGCGCTCCGGCCACGAGGACGTGCGCGTGCGCGGCCTGGACCGGCTGGTGAAGCTGGGCGCCGCGACGCAGGGCGCGGAGCCGCTGCTCGGTGACGCGCTGGAGGACGAGTCCGCCAAGGTGCGCGGCGAGGCCTTCCGCACGCTGTGGGCGTGGAACGAGAAGGTTCCGGAGAAGGCGTTGGACCGCGCGCTCGCGGGCCGCTTCCCGGACCTGCGCGGCCGCGCGGTGGAAGTCCTCTCGCAGCGCGGAACCGAGGGCTGGGCGCAGGAGCGCCTGAAGAAGTCCGTGGAGGACCGCGACGCGGGCGTGGCCACCGCCGCGTACGAGGCGTGGGTGAAGCTGGTCGGCAAGGAGAAGCCGGAGCCGCACCTGGCGGCCCTCGCGTCCACGCACCCGTCGGTGCGCGTGCTGGGCGCCAAGGGCTCCGTGCACGCCCCGGTGGAGACGCTGCGCTCGCCGCTGCTCAAGCGCGTGCAGGACGAGGAAGTGGTCGTCGCCGTCGCCGCGCTGGAGGCGCTGGACAAGCTGGTGCCCGGGGAGAACGGGCCGCTGCTCGCGGGCATCGCCGCTGGCGAGTTGCAGGTGCGCGTGCGGGCCGCGGAGCTGCTCGCCCCGCGCGGCGCCGAGGACATCATCGAGCCGATGCGCGGGCTCATCACCGACAAGGACCTGGAGCGGCTCTACACTCCGGCGTACCTCATCCCGCTGCGCATCCGCGCCGCTCGCGCGCTGGCGTCGCTGGGCTCGCGTCGGCTGCTGTCGTTCTTCGCCACCGTGCTGGTGCCCAGCGAGCTGGGCGACCTCCAGGAGCAGGGCGCGCGCGGCCTCGCCACCGCCAGCCGTCGGGGCGACGAGGGCTACCTGCTGGACACGCTGGGCCACGCCAACGTGGCGGTGCGCTCGTGGGGCGCGGACGGCCTGTCGCGCCTGGGTGACGCGCGCGCGCTGCCCGTGCTCACCGGCAACCTGCGCCATGAGCACCTGCCCATCCGCCTGGGCGCCATCCTCTCCTTCGCGGCCCTGGGCCCCGAGGGCGACGGTGGCATGCTGCACGGCCTGGAGGACCGCGCCCGCGAGGTGCAGGAGATGGTGTTCGCCATCGTCCTCGCCCGTGACTTGCGCGCCAGCCGCCGGGGCGAGCCGCCCGACCTGCTCGCCAGCGCCCTGTCCAGCGGCAGGCCGGAGGTGCGCTACGCCGCGGCCCGCGCGCTGGAGCTGCGCACGGAGACGGACGCGTACCGCACGAACCTCGTCGAGGGGCTGCTGCCGCCGCGCCCGGAGAAGGTCGGCGACATGAAGGAGTGGCCCGCCGAGGAGGAGCGCGCGAAGCGCATGGTGGGGCTCGCCGAGGCCCTCTCCAGCGAGCAGCCCGAGCAGCGCTACGCGGCGGCCCAGGTGCTGCTGCTGCGCAACAAGCCGCTCGACTACTTCCGCGAGGCGCAGAAGGTCGCCCGCCCGCGCACGCTGGAGGCCCCGTGGAAGCCGGACACGGCCCCTGGCACCTCGCCCGTGCAGGCCCAGGGGAAGAGCTGGCTGCGTCGGCTCTTCTCGGCGGTGAAGCCGGGGACGCCGGGCGCCTCTCCGGAGGCCGCCGCCAGCGCGGAGCGACAGCACCTGCGTCGGCTCGCCTTCGGCGCGTACGTGGGCCTCTTGCGGCAGGTGTCCGCGGGTGACGATGAGAGCCACCGCGTCCGCCGCGACGCCGTGGACCGCGTGGTGAAGCTCACGCTGGAGGGCTTCGCCGGGACTCCCGCCGCCGTGGCCGCGCTGCTGCGCGCGCTGGAGGACCCGCACCAACTGGTGCGCAAGGCGGCCCTCACCGGCCTCAAGGAGCTGTTCCCCGCGGGCAGTGATGAGCCGTTGTCGCTGGCCCTGGCCTCGCTGGCGCCGGACGTGGCGCGCGCGGCGCTGGACGAGCTGACCGAGCGGGGTGACGCCGCGAAGCCGCGCATCACCGCCGCGCTCAACTCGCCGCTGCCGGACGTGCGTCGCTACGCCTTCGAGCTGCTGGAGAAGCTCAGCCCGGCCGGAAGCCTGGAGCCGCTGCTGGCCGCGCTCGGCAGTGAGCACGCGGACCTGCGCGTCGGGGTGATTGAGCGGCTGGCGGGCGCCAACGACTCGCGCGTCACCGAGGCGCTGGGCCGGGCCATGGCCAGCGAGCACGAGGACCTGCGCCTGCGCGCCTCGGAGCTGTTGGCGTGGCGTGGGGATGACCGCGCGGTGGAAGTGCTGGCCTCCTTCCTGCGCTCGGAGACGGCCGCCGTGGCGAAGCGCGCGTCGGAGGCGCTGGCCCGGCTGGCCACCCCCTCCGCCGTGAGCGCCCTGGCCGCGCGCGTGTCCACCGCCACGGAGGTCCCCGAGCGGCTGCGACTGGTGTCCGCGCTGGGACAGACGAAGCGCGTGGAGGCGCTGGACGTGCTGGCGCGCCGGAGCGTGGAGGACGACACGAGCGTGGTGCGCGTCGCGTGTGTCCACGCCGCGATGGACGGGTTGGGCGAGGACGTGAAGAAGCGGGACGCGGCGCTCGCGGTGCGCTTCCTCCGCTCGCCGGTGAAGTCCAACGACGTGGCGGTGCGACTGGTGGCCCTGAAGGAGCTGGAGCACGGCATGGAGGCCGGTCAGGCCGAGCTGCTGGTGGGCCTCTTCACGGACAGGGACGTGGCGGTGCGCGCGGAGGCGGTGGAGCTGTACTCCAAGCGCGTCATCGAGCACGGCATCCCCGTGGGTCCGCTGGAGGACGTGCTGCGCGGCGGGACGCGAGAGCTGATGCTCCCGGCCGCCGAGGGCGTGGCGCACCTGCGTGGTGTCAGCGCGCTGCGGCCCCTGCTGCTGTACTCCCGCGCGGGTGAGGATGGACAGCGCGAGCGCGCCCTGCTCGCCCTGGGCACGCTGGGTGACCCGCGCGCGCTGAGCGAACTGGAGACGGTGGCCGCTGGCGGTACGCCCGAGGCTCCCACCGAGCCGTCCATGGTGTGGGCGGCGCTGGAGGGCCTGGGTCGCCTCGCGGGCCGCCTGCCCGAGGGTGAGGAGCGCCGTCGCGTCGAGGAGAAGGTGGAGGCCGCCGCGGTGGAGGGCTCCACCTCCGAGCTGCAGGAGGCCGGCGTGAAGGGCCTGCGCGCCATCGGCGGCGAGCGCGCCCGCGTGAAGCTGGAGGCGCTGCTGCTCGACACGAGCACCCGCGACGAGGTGCGCATCACCATCGCGCGGGAGCTGGGCAAGCTGAAGGACGTGGAGGCGGAGGCCACGCTGGCCACCATCCTCGACGACGGTGACGAAGACCTGCGCCAGGAAGCGCGAAAGGCGCTGGACGCGCTCTTCCCGAAGGAGCGCACCCGCGTCGAGTTCCTCGCCGTGGCCAGCATCAACGAGGACATCTCCGAGCCCGCCGCGGCGTACCTGGCGCGCGAGGGTGACCCGGCGCTGCTCGTGCCCCGCCTGGCCACGCTGACCAACGAGGAGCTGCGGCTGCGACTGCGCCGGGGACTCGCCCGTCGAGGCGCGCTGCCCGTGCCGGAGACGGTGGCCCTGCTGGCCCACGACAAGCCGGAGGCCCGGCAGGAAGCCGCGCTGCTGGTGGGCACGTGGACCGGTGAGGCGCGTCAGGCCGGTCAGGTGGACGTCGCCGCGCTGTCCCGCGCGCTGGTGACGGCCGAGCGGAAGACGGCGGCCGAATGGACGGCCTCGCCCCCGGGCGACAAGCGCCATGCGCTGGCCACCGCGTGGGAGCGGCTGTTGTGGGCGGGCTCGCGACTGGGCGCGGCCAGCCTGGCGGACTCCGCGCGCGCCCTCCTCCAGGGTGGCGAGGCGGCGTCTCCCGCCACCGTGCGGCAGGAGGCGGCGCGGGTGCTGTCTCGGCTGGGCACGGCGGGCTCGACGCTCAAGCTCACGGGCCAGGACACTGGCGCCGTGCTGACCAACACCAAGGAGCTCGCGGCCTCGGCCGAGGCGCTCAAGGGCGCGCTGGTGGACCCGGACGCGCGGGTGCGCTCGGCGGCGGCGGATGCGCTGGCGCGACTGGCGCCGGAGAAGGCCGCGACGTGGGCGCTGGAGGTGAAGCCCTTCGACCCGGTGGCCCTGGGCCCCACGGGCGCGAAGGTGCCCGCCGAGGCGCTCGTCACCTCCGAGGGCCGTCGCCTCGCCGAGCCCGCGCTGCTGGGCCACGGAGACATCGCTCCGCTGAAGGCGTTGGCGCAGAATGCGAAGCCGGAGTTGAAGCAGGAAGCGTGGGCCGGCCTGGGTCGGCTCGGCAGTGACGAAGCGGCGAAGCTGTTGCACGAGGCCGCCTTCGACAAGTCTCAGTCCGTGGAGCTGCGCAAGGCCGCGTGGCGCGCCCACAAACGTGCACGTCGCGCCGTCGAGCGTGCGCGGAACCGGAAGGAAGGAACCCCGTCGTGACGACCGCCACCCGGCACCCCGTCGAGCTTCGCTACGCCACCGCGAGCGACGTGGAGTCCACGTCCGACGCGTCCCGCGTGCTGCTGGCCCTGGAGGGCTCGCGCGGCACCGTGGGCGTGCGCGGAAAGCTGAAGGACGCCGCCCTCTTCCGCGACGCGCTCACCGCCGCCTTCGGCATCCTCTCCAGCGACTTGCGCTACCGGGGCAAGGACCGCACCGCGTACCTCGCCTACCTCATGTCGAAGGGGAAGCGGGCGAGCGCGCAAATCTGGGAGGCGCAGAAGGCGTTCCTCGACAACGCGCTCGACGGTGAGGAGAAGCAGGACGAGGTGCTGGACCCCGTCCTCACCGTGGACCCGGACAGCGTCTCGCTGGAGGTCTTCTCCCGCGACGAGAGCGCCTACGCGCGCCTGTCCTTTGACAACAGCATCTTCGAGGGCCGCGAGGCCGCGCACGGCTCCACCTTCCTGGACGTCCCGGCCAACCTCGCCACGCGGATGGACCGGCTGCGCACCTACCTGCCCGTGTCGCTGGAGGCCCACGTCGCCCTGCCCGCGAAGACGGCCCGCGAGCCTCGCAACGTGGACGTGCCGCACGCCTGGCTGCGCGGCTTCCTCCAGGTGCAGTCCGCCGCCACGCTGCCGGCCAGCTCCTGCGTGCTGGCGCCCATCGACCTCTACAACCTCCTCTTCGCGCTGCGCACCCGCAAGGCGAAGAAGGCCCCGCGCGCGCTGCGCTTCGAGCTGGTCCCCGGCGCCGCGCCGCGCCTCGTGCTGGAGCCGTGGGAGCTGGTGCTGGAGTGCCATGGCGGCACGTACAACGGCACCGCGCCCGCGGTGGTGCGGACTTTCGGCCGTCAGCGTCTCATCGCGCTCGCCCGGCTGTTGCCCCACGCGAAGTCGGTGCGGCTCCAGTTGATGGGCCCGGGCCTGCCGGTGTTCTGGGTCATCGACATGGGCGCGGCCACGCTGACGCTGGGCCTCACGGGCTGGACGGAGAGCGGCTGGTCCTCCGCGGCGGCCTTCGATGTCCTCATGCCCCGCGCGGTGCCGGACGGGCTCGCGGAGAAGCTGCGCGACAAGCTGCGCGCGGACGGGCCCCAGCCCTTCGACACGCTCGTCGCTGCGGCGGGCAGCGCGTCGAAGGAGCACGTGCGCGCGGCGCTCCAGTTGGAGTGTCTGCGAGGCCGCATCCTCTTCGACGTCGCCAAGGGCCAGTACCGTCCCCGCGAGCTGATGGCGAAGCCGGTGGACGAGTCCGTCATCCGCTTCGGCAGCGAGCGCGAGGCGCGGGCCCACCGCCTGCTCGGTGACGGCGGCCCGGGCGCGGGCGAGGTGAAGCTGACGAAGGTGCACGACATCGTCGGAGAAGGCACCCGCATCCACGGCGAAGTGGTGGACCGCGAGGCGATGCGCAGCTTCTTCCCGAGCTTCACGTTGGACCTCGAAGGCCGCGTGAAGGACGCGTCCTGCGGGTGTCCGCACTTCCGCCGCTCCGGCATGCGCGAGGGGCCGTGCGAGCATCAGCTCGCGCTGCGCCTGGCCTACGCGCGCCGCCGCACCGAGGAAGAGGCGCTGCGCAAGACGCCCGAGGGTCGCAAGCTCATCCGCGCGGAGACGCGCTCGTATGTGCGGCGCGACGCGGAGAGCGGACAGGAGCTGGTGTATCGCGTGTCATTGGACGGCCAGGTCGTCGCCGTGGAGTGGGGCCCTCGCACTGGCGAGGCGCGTCATCAGCGGCTCTGGTTCGACACGGACACGGAGGCTCGGACCGCGTATTTCACGCGCTTGGAGAAGCTTTCGGCTGAAGGCTTCATCGACGCGGCATCGGCGTTGGTGTAAACCCCCACTCACGGCTCGGCCGCTCATGCAGCGGTCGAAAGGGCAGGTGCGACGGAAGACACGATGAGACGCGCTTCACGCGCGAGCAGCCGAGAGAGGTCTGGAATTCATCAGCCTGAGCGCCTCGAGCGCGGGAGCGGCGTTGCGCCGCTCCGGTTGGAATGCAGGACACTCTCCGCAAGGTAGCCTGTTCTTGGCTCTCTCCCTCCTAGTCACTACGGCCGGGGTGGGCAGCGGAACCAACGACGCGACCGCCGTTTGCCCACCCCGGCCGTAGTGACTAGGAGGGGAGAGCCGGTGAGGCTACCGTGCACCAGGTAAGATGGTGGTGCTTTCCTGGCCTCCCTCGACTGCTCGCGATGACTGCCCGTCTTGTCCGACGCCGACGCGCCCCCTCGAGGTTCTTGAAATGACCGCCAGGCTGGAGTCGTTCGTCCCCGCAGCAGCGCCGCAGGTTGTCGCCACGCCCGCGCCCCAGGCTTCCACCGCCAACGCGGTCGCCCAGCGTGAGGCCCGCCGCGCCGCGCACGAAGCCCTGCTCATCCGCTGGAAGGCCATCACCGAAGCGGGCGGCGCCGACGCGTGGGCCCAGGGCCAGCTCGTCTCGCGCGGCCTCGCCGTGGCTGACCTGGACTTCTCCGAGGCGTCCGAGAAGGAGAAGACGGCCTGGAAGGAGAAGAAGAAGGCCGAGGCCGCCGAGCTCCGCGCCCTGGGCCGACAAGCCCATGAGGCCTGGAAGGCCACGCACATCAGCCATCTGGGCGCTGGCGTGCACTGGAAGGAAGAAGCCGGCTCCGACAAGTTCGACGTGGCCCACCGCGAGGAGCGGGCGAAGGCCAACGGCCTGCCGGAGCTGGGCACCGTGGACGCGCTCGCCAAGGCGCTCGGACTCAGCGTCTCCAAGCTGCGCTGGTTCGCGTTCCACCGCGAGGTGGACACCGGCTCGCACTACATCAGCTGGGGCATCCCCAAGCGCGACGGCGGCACGCGCACGATTACGTCCCCCAAGCCGGAGCTGAAGCAGGCCCAGCGCTGGGTGCTGTCCAACGTGGTGGAGCGGCTGCCCGTGCACGGCGCGGCGCACGGCTTCGTCTCGGGACGCTCCATCCTCACCAATGCACTGGCCCACCACAGCGCGGACGTGGTGGTGAAGGTGGACTTGAAGGACTTCTTCCCCACCGTGACGTGGCGGCGGGTGAAGGGACTGTTGCGCAAGGGCGGACTCCAAGAAAACACGGCCACGCTGCTGTCGTTGATGGCCACCGAGGCGCCTCGCGAGACGGTGCAGTTCCGCGGCAAGACGCTCTACGTCGCCAAGGGTCCGCGCGCGCTGCCGCAGGGCGCGCCCACGTCTCCCGGCATCACCAACGCGCTGTGCCTCAAGCTGGACAAGCGCCTGTCCGCGCTGTCGAAGCGCCTGGGCTTCATCTACACGCGCTACGCGGACGACCTCACCTTCTCCTGGACGAAGACGAAGCAGCCCAAGGCGAAGCGGGCGCAGGGCCCCGCGGTGTCGGTGCTGCTCACGCGCGTGAAGGAAGTGGTGGAGGCCGAAGGCTTCACCGTGCACCCGGACAAGACGCGGGTGAGCCGCAAGGGCACGCGTCAGCAAGTCACCGGGCTGGTGGTGAACAAGGCCCGCGACGGCGTGGCCACCGCGCGAGTCCCCCGCGACACGGTGCGCCGTCTGCGCGCCGCCATCCACAACCGCCAGAAGGGCAAGCCCGGCCGCGAGGGCGAGTCCCTGGAGCAGCTCAAGGGCATGGCCGCCTTCGTCTACATGACGGACGCGGACAAGGGCCGCGCCTTCCTCAAGGACCTGGAGCAGCTCGAGGCCCGCGAGAAGGAAGCTCCGAAGGTCGCCTGACGCTGAGTTGTCACGGCACCGCCGGGGCCGCGCTTCCGGAAGCACCCTCCCCGCCCGCCAGCAGCGCCGAGTCGAAGAAGGCGCGCAGCCGGCGGGGATACTCCTGGGGCTCCACGTCACTGAAGCCACCGTGCCCCGCGCCCTTTATCCGCCACGTCTGGGCGTACTCGCGCACGTGGGCGAAGAGCTCGTCCGCGAGCGGCTGACCGGACTCCTCCGTGCCCATGACGATGAGCAGCGGCCGGGGACGGATGTGGTCCACCGCGTCGATGGTGCGCACCTCGTCGAGGGCGATTCCCCGGCGCCAGAAGGGCACCAGCGCGCCGGACTGGGACACGAAGCCGAAGCGGCGGAAGTCATACGCCGCCGCGAGCCACAGCGTGTTGAACGGAGACAGCAGCGCCACCGCGCGCACGCCCGAGTCCTTCGCGGCGACCTCCGCCACGGCGGCGGAGCCAATCGAGAACCCGAGGGCCGCGACCTTCGCCGGGTCCACGTCAGGGCGGGCCCGCACGAAGGCCAGCGCGGCGCGCACGTCCAGCCGCTCCTTGTCACCCCACGTGGACGTCTCGCCCTGGCTCTCACCGTGGGCGCGCAAATCGAAGAGGAGCACGCCGTAGCCCGCGTCGCGGAGGATGCGCGCCTCCGGCAGCAGGTCCGCGCGTGTCTGGGATAACCCATGCGCCATCACCACGGCGGCGCGATTGCGCGAGGGCGAATACCAGCCACGCAATTCCAGCCCATCCTCGGTGAACAGGCGCACGTCTTGCGCTTGCGCGAAGTCCGCGGGCCGCGCGGGGGGCGTGCGGGGATAGTGGAAGTACGCCTCCGAGTGACGCAGGGCCCGTCCGAAGAGGGCCAGGGCGACGAGCACCCCCAACACCAGCACGCCCGCGACGACTCGCCACCACTTCATGAAACACCTTCCCCGGGTCCTGCCCGGCTGCTCGTCCAGCACACGCGAGTCACCCGCGACACAGGGGGGCGTCCATGGTCAACCTCGCGCGGCCCAGCTTACACTGAGGTGATTCAACTCGCGGTGATGCGTACCGCGGCAGGGATGCTGTGAGCACGTCCAAGAAGACTTTCGATGCGGTGGTGGTGGGCTCCGGAGCGTGTGGCGGCTGGGCGGCCAAGCAGCTCACGGAGGCGGGGCTGAACGTGCTGGTGCTGGAGGCCGGGCGGAGCAACCGCGCGGACCGCATGCTCTGGGTGTGGCACCGCCTGCGTCAGAAGCTGCTCGGCTACCAGGCGGAGACGGACAGCGCGCGCAAGCAGCGCCAGTCGGTGCAGTCCACCACCTTCGCGTGGCCCTTCCATCCGCACGCCTTCGTGGATGACGTCGACAATCCCTACACGACGCCGGTCGACGCGCCCTTCGCGTGGATTCGCGCCCGGCAGGTCGGTGGGCGCACGTCGGTGAAGGCGCACGGCCGGCAGTTCTACCGGCTGTCTGACTTCAACTTCAAAGCGGGCGGGCAGGACGGCCAGGGCCCGGACTGGCCACTGACGCTGGCGGAGCTGGCGCCGCACTACGAGACGGTGGAGCGGTGGATGGGCCTCTCCGGCAACGCGGACGGGCTGGACACGCTGCCTGACTCCGTCTTCGCCTCCTCCATCTCGATGAACCCCGCCGAGCAGCACCTCAAGGCGCACGTGGAGCGCCGCTGGCCCGAGCGCCGCGTCGTCGTCCGTCGCACCGCGGGCGCCCCCGTCACCATCCCCGCCGCGCTGAAGACGGGCCGGCTCACCCTGCGCACCCACGCGGTGGTGAACCAGGTGCTGCACGACGCGAAGACGGGCAAGGCCACGGGCGTCACCTATGTCGACACCGACACGGGCAAGACGCACGAGGCGCACGGCCGCGTGGTGATTCTGGCAGCGGGCACCATCGAGACGACGCGCCTGCTGTTGCACTCGAAGAGCGCGGCGTTCCCGGACGGACTGGGCAACTCCTCGGGGCAGTTGGGCCGCAACCTGATGGACCACACGTACCTGCTCGGCATCGAAGCGAAGATGAACCTGCCGCCCGAGCAGCAGCGTGCCGAGCAGAGCTGGGCGTACATCCCCCAGTTCCGCAACGTCACGTCCCGCGAGGAGGGCTTCGCGCGAGGCTATGGCGTGCAGGTCTTCACCTTCGCGGACAGCTGCCACTTCGTCCCATTCGGGGAGATGGTGCCGCGCGCGGGCAACCGCGTGACGTTGAGCGCCACGGTGAAGGACCGCTGGGGGATTCCGGCGGCGCACATCGACTGCCGCCACTCGGAGAACGAGCTGCGGATGTGCAAGGACGCCGTGGCGTCGTGCCAGGAGATGATGAAGGAGGCGGGCTTCACGGTGGAGAAGGTGAACGACACCTTGTCCACGCCGGGCATGGCCATCCACGAGGTGGGCACCGCGCGCATGGGCACGGACCCGAAGACGTCCGTGCTCAACCCGTGGAACCAGAGCTGGGACGTGCCCAACCTCCTCGTCATGGACGGCGCCTGCTTCCCTTCGCAGGGGCCGCAGAACCCCACGCTGACGATGATGGCCCTCGCCGTGCGAGCCAGCGCGCACCTGGTCGACGAGCTGAAGACCGGCAGGCTCTAGGGCCCTGACACGAGGGACGCGGCCACCTCGCCGCACGTGGCCGCGTCCTCGGAGCCAGGCCTCACGCGTCGGGCTTGGTGGGCTTCTCGTGCTCCTTGGGCTTCTCGCGCAGGCTGGTTCTGGAGCTCCACATCGCGGGCGTCATCACCACGATGAGCAGCGTCAACACCACAGTGCCAATCATCAACTCCCAAATCATGTCCATGGTCTCGCTCTTCTGAAGTCGGGCTGACAGCGAGCCGGAGCGACAGACCTCGCGCACACGGCTCCTCGGTTGCGTTCAGGAGGCGAGGCCACACGCGCCCCGATTCACGGGGACACGGGCACCTCGCCCAGGGCACGGGGCGTCAGTCACTCCTGGGGCCATCGACACGACATCCGTCGAGTCGAGGACGCACCACGAGCCAGCCCCGTACGCCGGAGCGCTCAGAGGAGCAGCGTGCGGATGCGGAGGAAGACAGGGGGCCCCTGGGATGGGGGCATGTCCCAGGGGGACAAGGAGCGACGAGGGCCCCGCTCGGGCGCCTTGAGCGGCAGCCAGGCGACCGGCGGTACAGCCACGGGTGGCGCGACGAAGGCACTGACGCTGGAGACACTGCCTTCGAGGGGAGCAGGCAAGTCCCAATGCGGCTCCTCGCAGCAGTCCCACTGGAGCGTCGGCTGGCCGTGGGAGTCCGCGTGGGAGGAGTCCGCCTTCGAGTGCTCATGACAGCGGCACTTGGAAGCGCGCGTCTGGACCTGCTTCTCGCAGTAGTGCCCCAGCCCCGCCACACCGCTGGCGGCGACCTGCCAGCCGAGGAGCAGCACGAGCGTGAGGAGCCGAGACAGTCCGGACACGATGCCTTGGGTATACGCCCCGCATGCCCCTGTCGCAACGCGGGCCGCCGGCATGGAAGGCGCGGCGCTGACAGGGCCCATTCGAGAAGCTCGTGGCCTCAGTAGAGCAGCCCGTCCTTGGGTTGCACGGGCTGGGGCAGCTCGTTCTCCCCGAGCATCTGCCGCAGGTTGATTTCGATGGTCCGACTGAGGGCCGTCATCGGCGTGTCGCTGACGTCGTCCTCGAAGGGCGTCTCGATGTCGCGCCCGACGGCATCCAGTCCGATGAAAAGGAACGCGATGATGGCGGTGACGACGGGGGTGAGCCAGCCCAGCTCCTCCACGACACCGAGCGGCAGCAGCAGCAGGTAGGCGCGGGTCATCACGAACAGCAGGCTGTCGTACTGGCGAGGCAGCGGCGTGTTCTTGATGCGCTCACAGGCGCCCAGCAGGTTGGTCAGCTCCGTCAGCGTCCGGTCCATCGTCACGTGGAGGAAGAGCACCTTCTGCGGGTCGGACACCTGTCCGTAGATGCGGCGCAGACGTGTCGCCATCCACAGGAGAATCGCGGAGGGGACGTTGTGCTCCTCGCGCAGGGCGTCGATGACGTCGGCCCGGAAGAAGGAGACAATCTGTGGCAGCGGGTCCTGCCGGCGCAGGTGGCAGCGCAGCGCGTGCACGAAGCCCATCTGCGCGTAGACCAGCTCGCGAGCGTCCTCGGTGATGTCCTCCACCATGCGGGTGATGACGCCGCGCGGCTCTCCTTGCTCCTGCAGCGGCGTGCCGAGCGCCGCGACGTCGGCATGCGTGTCCCGGTCCCCAGCGCGCACCCGAGCCTGACCGAACCTGTCGCGGACCGCGCCGTCGCTCGCGCGGGTGCCCCGCACCTCCAGCAGGGCACCGGGGCGCTCCACCGCGCTGCGCAGCAGCCGCGAGGGCACGGCGGCCAGCTCCAGCTCCGTCATGGTGTCGCCCGGCTCGCGCCCGGGTCGAGGCAGCAACGTGAGCACCTGGCGGGAGAAGGTGCGCGACCAGTTCACCACGCCGCCCCACAGCGTGCGGGCCTCCCACCAGCGGTCGTAGGCGGAGTTGTTGCGGAAGGCGAGCAGCACGCCCAGCGCCGCGGCGAGCACGGAGATGGGCATCGCGGGCACCGCCATCCAGGACGCGTGGAACAGGCGATAGCCCACGATGATGGCGAGGGCGAAGAAGACATGCACCGCGACGGGGATGCCCGTGTAACGAAGGATGATGTGCCACGACAGCCGCCGACCGACAATCATCGCGCGAGTGCTCCGCTCCCAGGTGAGACGTCCCTGCGCGGAGCGTCTAGTGCCGGAGGTGCGGAGCGACAACGGCCCGCATCAGGCCCTCACCCGGATGTGTCACGCAGACGCGCTCCTGGGGTGACGAAGTGTCCTGGAACGTGCAGAGCCACTGCAGGGCCTACGAGCAGCCCCCAAGCCCGCTGTGAGCAGCACCCATGCCCGCGAGCAACCGCGGAATCCGCCGTGAGCAGCACCAACGGTCCGCGAGCAGCCGCCGAGTCCGAGGCAAGCAGCCATGACGGACCAGGAGCAGCGCCCGAGGCGAGCAACCCCAACGCACCGAGCACCACTCCGTCAGTACCGCTCGATTCGTGCACCGAGCACCGCTCCGTCAGTACCGCTCGATTCGTGCACCAAGCACCGCTCCGTCAGTACCGCTCGGTCCGTGCACCGCGCACCGCTCCGTCAGTACCGCTCGGTCCGTGCGCCGAGCACCGCGCCGCCGAGCAGCGCCACCGCCATCACCAGCGCCACGGGCCCCAGCCAGTTGCCCCACATCCGCGCCAGGAATGAACTCGCGGTGTGCCAGTGCACGCGCATGACGGCCGTGCCGCGCTGGCCATCGCCAATCTCCGTCTGGATTTCGCCCGTGTCGTCGATGAGCGCGGAGATGCCCGAGTTCGTCACCCGCACCTGGGGGCGGCGCGTCTCGATGCTGCGGAAGACCGCATGCGTGAGGTGCAACCGGGGCCCGTGCGTACCCCCGAACCACGAGTCATTCGACAGCGTGAGCAGCAGGTCCGCGCCCTCTGCCTCTTCCGCGACGTAGGAGGGGAAGATGGTGTCGTAGCAGATGAGCGGCGCCACCGTGAGCATCCGCCCGTCGCGTCGGCGCAGCATCACCGTTCGCGGCCCCGGGCCCGGCGTCCAGCGCCCTGTCCACGGCAGCCACTCACGCAGGCTCGGCGAGTCGAGGAGCTCCGGTACCCACTCCGTCAACGGGAAGAGCTTCGACTTGCGGTACACCTTGCGCGTCGAGGCCGCTCCCTCCTTCTCACCCGGCGACAGGAACATGGCGGCGTTGAACTCCTGTCCGCCCTCCAAGTCATACGAGCCGAAGATGAGGGGCACGTTCCGCGCGGCGACATAGGCGGAAATCTCCGCGTCCAGCTCCGCGCCCGCCTCGCTCTTGGGCACACCGAAGGGCGTCGGGTACACCGTCTCCGGCCAGATGAGCACATCCACCGGAGCCTCACGCAGCAGCGCGTCCGACATCGCGTAGTGCGTGTCGAGAATCATCCGCACCACTTCGTACGCGCCGTGCTCCGCCTTGAGCTTCTCGTAGTTCGTGATGTTGGCCTGCACAGCGCCCACCACCAGCGCGGACTGGGGGTTCCGCTCGTCCTGGTACTGGGAGAGGCGGAAGGAGCCATAGCCCAGCATCGCCACCACCAGCGCCACCGCCGCCACCAGGGGCTTCAGCGCACCCGGCGCCCCGCGCGTCCGGAACGCGTGCCCCATCGCGAACAGGCACTCATTGACGAACAACAGCCCCAGCGTGAGCCCGGGCGCGCCCGCGATGTCCGCGAACTGCCGCAGCCGCGACGAGTAGACGAAGCCCTGCCCCAGCGTGTCCGCGAAGGGCTTGGGCGCGAGCCACTCCACGCCCACGTACACCAGCACGCACACCATGGGCGGCAGCCACCGGGCCCCACTCCCCACCGCGCGCCGGGCCAGATGTCGCGCGAGCGCCGTGAGGGGAAACTGGAGCTGGAACACTGGCGCCAGGAGCACCATCAACAGCCAGCACAGCCACAGCGGCGCGCCCGAGTACGACTGCAGCGCGCCCGGAAACCACCCGAAGACCGCGGCGCTGAAGGTGACGCTGAGCCCCGCGCCCAGCAGCAGCGCCTCGCGCGAGGAGCGGGCCCGGTCCACCACCACCAGCCACGGCACGAAGGCGAACCAGCCGAGCAACGTCCACGGCATCCGGAGCAGCGAGAACGCCCACAACGCCACGGTGGTCGCGACGACGGCGCCCAGATTCCAGCCGAAGCGACGGCCGGACGACGCGTCTTCTCGCCCCAGCAGCGTCAAGGCGAGTCCTTGGACTCGTCTGACTTGGGCAGCTCCAGCATGCGCACGGGCATACCGGGGGGCGCCAGCTCCGCGGGCACCACGCGGTTCTCGGGAATCTCCAGCGGCTGCCCGTTCGCATCCACCGGCTGGTGGTCCGGATGGAACATCAGGATGGCCTCCACGCGCTCACCCTCGTCCGTGGACTGGTAGTGGCGCACGTAGCCGGGAGGCAGCTCGAAGCCCTCGGGCACGACGAGACCGCGCTTGAGCGGCTTGGTGCCGGGGCGATAGAGCTGAATCCCCGTGGGGCCTGAGGAAGGCACGTCGGGCTCCGTGGCGGGCTCGGGTGGCGCGGTGGGCTCGCCCAGGACGGGCGTGGCGTCGCCCCGCGGCGCATCCACGGGAGGCTTGCGCACGGGAGCGCGAGCCACCACGGGCGCGGGCTCGACGACGGGAGGAGGCGTGGCCTCGACAGAGGGCTCGCCCTCCACCGCCACGTCGGAGGCGCTCAGCCACGCGCTCAGCGCGATGCACAGCACGGTGAAGACGAGCGCGCCGCCCACCAGCCACCGCGCGACACCGCCTCCGGAGGAGGACCGAGTCGGGGCGACATGGGTGACGCCGTCGCGGTCGACACGCCGTTCAGGGGATGGGTGCTGCGGCCGCATGCTCGCCGTGAGACCTCCGCGCTGCGTATGCTACGGACACCCTCTCGCCGAGGCAATGTGGCCTCTGCCGGCGACCCCTCCCCGCCCCTCGCGCCATGAGCTCCCCTTCCGTCGACACCCTCCCCGTCAGCGCGCCGCCGCCCACAGCAGCGCCCACCGCCGCGCCCGAGCGCTTCACGCTCCACGCCTGGACCTCCGCGCGACGCGGCGTGGCGATGTCGGCCCGCTTCGTCACCGTGGGCAGCCTGCTCTTCTTCACCGCCTGGCTGCTGTGGGACATCATCGAAGGCGCGGAGACGCTCAAGGCCGAGCCCCTCGTGTGGAGCCTCGTCCTGGGCGGAGGCCTGCCCCTGGCCCTCGTCGCCGCGCTGCGCTCCCAGGCCCGCGCCACGCTGGAGGTCGGAGCCAGCACCCTGACGCTCACGCTGCGCGACGGCGCCCGGCTGGAGATTCCGCTCGACGCCGTGGAGTCCGTGCGTCCCTGGCGACTGCCGCTCCCCGGACCCGGACTGACGCCGCGCCTGAAGTCAGGGCGAGCGCTCCAGTACGGCCTGGAGGTCGAGGACGCGGTGCCGTTGCTGGTGGCGCTGGGGCAACGCGAGGGCTCGCTGGGCGCGGCGGTGGTGCATCCGCTGGTCCGCTACGGACGGGCGCGCCGGGAGCTGTGGCGCAAGCGCTGGTATCACCTGGTGCTGAAGCTCGTCGTCTTCCCCCTCGTGCCTGCGGGCATCTTCTTCCGGGCGCACCAGTACATCGCCTTCGGCGGTCCGTTCGGCGAGTACCAGCTCAACGGGCTGAAGGCCTATCTGCTCTCGTTCGGTCGCTACTACGCGCCGGTGACGCTGAGCCTGCTGCTCATCGCGTGCTTCTGGCGCGGGGTGGCGGAGCTGGTGTCGCTGGCGGCGGCGCGCTTCGTGCCGTCGTGGACGCGCGGCGTGCGTCGGAGCGCCGAGTGGGTCTGCCGGCTGGTGTACTACGCGGGCATCATGGCCTTCACCGCGGCGCGCTTCCTGATGTGACATGAGCGGCGCTGGAAACGAAGAGACCTCCGACCTTGTGCGAGCGTCGGAGGCCTCCAGGTGAAGCTCACCCGCCGAGGGCAGGTGCAGCGAAAACTACGGAGCGGCGGGGTTGAAGCGCGCGCTCTCCCAGCCCATGCGCTCGTGGCCCGTCTTGTTCCACTCGGGGTTCTTGCCGTCGACGACCTGCGCGTCCGTGAACTGGGGCGCGCCGGTGCCGGAGCCCGAGCCGGAGAAGATGCTCACGCTGATGGTGGTGCCGAAGTACGTCGGGTGGGTGTTGTCCGACTGGATGTAGTCGTAGCTGGTGGACGCGTTGACGAAGTGCGTGTTCGCGTCGCGCAGCGTGGAGCGCAGCGCGCCGGTGATGCGAGCGACATACGCATCCTCCGTCTCACCCGCGACGTAGCGAAGGGCGGCCGAGTCCACCTGGCCGTCGCCGTTCGAGTCGTAGTCCGCGCCCATCATCTCCGCGAAGGAGTCCGCGCACTGGAAGCCGTAGCGGCCCGCCAGGTTGCAGGTGCGCCAGTTGCTGCGGGCCAGCAGGGGGAGGAACTTCACCTGCTTGTTGATGGTGGCGCCCGTGGCCGAGTCACGGCAGGCCGTCTGGACGTTGTCCGCGGCGAAGCCCGGGTAGTAGATGTTGGAGACAATCTTGACCTTGGCGGAGGTCGCGTACTGGTTGATGGCCTGCATGGCCCTCTCCGTGTACGTGGTGCAGGCCGCCAGCGCCGCCTCCAGGCCGCTGTAGTTACAGGTGCCCGTCTGGTCCGTGAAGGCGCTGCGCGCCTGCAGGTAGTCGTTGCCGCACATCTCGAACATCACGGCGCGGGTGTTCGCCGTCTGCATGTACGAGCGCTCGGAGACAATCTTGTTGTTGTAGATGTCGTCGGCCTTCGCGCCGGACTTCGTGCGGCGGATGACCTCGATGTCCGTGTTCCACAGCTTCGCCAGGTACTCGCCCTGGACGACGGGGGCCGCGCGGCGCCCGACGCTGCCGATGCCACCGTTGTAGCCGGCATAGATGGAGTCGCCGTACGCCACCACGCGATACTTCGTCGTGGACGTGGACCGGTCGATGGTCCACGACGTGTTCTGGTTGATGGTGCTCGCCATCGCGCTACCGCTCACCGTGGCGGCAGCGACAACGGCGACGAAGGACAGCCCATTGCGACGGAAGGACATGCCCGCTCTCTTTTCTTCCCGCTGGGGGGATGTAGGGGGAAACCGAAAGCTACACGGCGTCGATTCGCGAATCACCCGCAAACTGGAATAACGCGAGCAGTCAGAATTCGCGGATTGCGTGGAACCCAAAGTGTCGCACCCTTGGGGTGTCTGATTCCTGACGCGTCGCGACGTATGACGCGGTGTTTCACGATGTTTCAACAGCTTGGGAGGGAGGCCGGGTGAGGTGGACGGGAGGAGCGCGAGTCCTGGGGCAGTGGTTGGTGCTGGGGGCGCTGGTGGGGGTGGTGTGCGGCGTGGCGTCCGCGGGGTTCCTGTGGCTGTTGGACGCGGCGACGCGGCTTCGGGAGGGCCAGGGGGCGTGGGTGTACGCGCTGCCGTTGGCGGGGTGGGTGTTGGGGGCGGTGTACGCGAAGTGGGGCGGGCCGGTGCGCGGGGGGAACAACCTGGTGCTGGAGACGGTGCACACGGGGGATGCGCAGGTGCCGCTGCGGATGGCGCCGATGGTGTTGGTGGGGACGGTGCTGACGCACCTGTTTGGCGGGAGCGCGGGGCGCGAGGGCACGGCGGTGCAGATGGGTGGGAGCCTGGCGGACTGGGTGGCTCACCGGTTCCGGGTGGGGCCGGACTTGAGGCGGGAGCTGCTGGCGGCGGGAATCGCGGGGGGCTTCGGCTCGGTGTTCGGGACGCCGGTGGCGGGGGCGGTGTTCGGGTTGGAGGTCGTGGTGGTGGGGCGGCTCGGGTACGAGGCGCTGCTGCCGGCGCTGGTGGCTTCGGTGGTGGGGGATTTGGTGACGCGGGGGTTGGGGACTCAGCACACGGTGTATCCGGTGCCGGGGGTGTTGCCGCTGACGGCGCAGGTGTTGGGGAAGTGGTTGGTGTTCGCGGTGGGCGTGGCGGTGGTGGCAGTGGTGTTCGTGGAGGGGCTGCACCGGGTGAAGGCGCTGTTGGAGGCGCGGGTGCGGTGGTTGCCTTTGCGGATGGCGATGGGTGGGACGGCGGTGGTGTTGCTTTGGTTGTGGGTGGGGACGGATGCGTATTTGGGGTTGGGGGTTCCGGGGATTGTGCGAGCGTTCGAGGACCCGGCGCTGCCGGTGTCAGCGTTTGCGTGGAAGCTGGCGTTCACGGTGGTGACGCTGGCCTCGGGGTTCCTGGGCGGAGAGGTGACTCCGCTGTTCTTCATTGGCGCGAGCTTGGGGAATGTGCTCGCGCGGATGTTGGGATTGCCTGTGGATTTGGGGGCCGCGGTGGGGATGGCGGCGCTGTTCGCGGCGGCGGCGAATACACCACTGGCGCTGTCCATCATGGCGGTGGAGCTGGTGGGCGCGGGGGTGCTGCCGCACGTGATGATTGTGGCGACGGTGGCGTATCTTCTGACGGGCCACCGGGGGATCTATCCGTCGCAGCGGATTGGCCGGAGGAAGCACGGCGGGCCGCTGCTGGAGCGGTGGGTGCCACTGCGGGAGCTGGAGGACCCCGGGCCTCGTGGGCCCGGGGATTCAGGACCGGGAGATCACGGCTCCGGGTAGTGGAACACGCGACCGTCGTCACCGACGATCCACAGTTCGCCTGTGGCGGTGATGGCGATGTCGCGCAGTGGCTTGTCTGCTCTGGGTAGTGGCAAGTCCGGCCCCTTGGCCCAGCCGAACGGTGTCAGTCGGCGCAGCTTTCCTGCCGCGCTCTCGTCCACCATGTAGCACTGCCTGTTCAGCGGGTTCGCCGTGTCCTGCGCGTTGTACCTCATCACCACGCTGCTGAAATCAACCGTCACTCCGGCGGCGGCATCCACTTTATTCCACGTCGTCGCGCCATCCCAACGCCACACAGCCCCGCCGTCTCCCACTGCGCATGCATTGCTCGCAGTCCCCATCCACACTGAATTGGCTATTCCCCCTACGTTGTTGGGGTTCGCCGTGTGCGCCGTTGGAAACGCGGTCGTCCCAGACGAAACCCCTGTATAGGACACAAACCGCTGTTGCTCCGGCCCTGTCCGCCCCCCCGCCACCAGCAGGAAGTTCTCCTCCAAGCCGTGGATGCCATAATAGTTGAGGTTGTTGTCGTTCAACTGAGTGAACGATGGCGTGCTGCCCACATTCCACCTGATCAGGCGGCCGGAGTTGTCAGTGAGGTAGATGGTGGTCATTCCCCCAGACTCGAAGCCCACCATTCCCGTAATGTGGGAGGTAGTTGGCGCGCCTCCTGGCACGCAAGTGTAGTCAGTTGCCCCAGTGTGAATGGCCAGCAATCCGTTCGGGCCGCCCAGGAACACAACACCGGCGGAGTTCACCCAGGAAACCGACCAATCGCTACTGCCACAGTTATTCGGGTGGAGAGGGAGGCTCCCATCAGCAGGCGCCGGATTCGTGGGGTCTCCAGGACTGAAGCTCTCGAACGTCGCACCAGCCCTCCTGCGCATTGCCAGCTTGCCTCCCACGCCCGCGACCCAGACAGGATGTCCCCCGGGGGCCACCGACACCGTCCTCCAGTCCTGGTCGGCTGAACTCAGATGATAGTCGGCCACATCTTTCAGCGTGCCACCACACGACAACGCTGCGTTGTCCACGACACCGTCGCAATTATTATCAACGGCATCACACACCTCAGCCAAGCCCGACCTCGCCGCAGGGTCAACGTCATCGCAGTCCCCGTGGTTGTTCCGTACATACCCCGGGTCAGGCTGCTGTCCTTGACACCTCGCGACCGCCTGCGCGGCAATGTCACCATCTCCGTCACCATCCCTGTCCAGATAGTAGCTATCAGGCTCAGGCGCACTGCACTGAAGGCTGGCGCCGTCCTGTGCGCACTGAATAGTTCCGCAGTCCTGTGCACAAGAACTCCCCTTCGTGGGGAAGTTCTCGTCAATCTCGACGCCGTTGTTACTCGCGCAGTTGTTATCGATGCCGTCGCACAGCTCTGGCTTGTTCGGGGCACGCCTATCATCCGCGTCATCGCAGTCGAACGGCGGCCCCGAGGGATACTTCATGTACTGCGGCCCTGGCGAGCCACACTGGACGGTGACGGTTAACCCTCTCGGTACCCCATCGCCGTCGTTATCCAGGTACCAGTTCTTGTCGATGCCATCGTCTGGGATGGCATTGCAGTTATTGTCGAGACCGTCGCAAAGCTCTGTCTTCCCGGGCGTGTTGTTCGGATTGTCGTCGTCGCAATCGCCGCCCACGGTCGAGTACCCATTCGCCGGCATGCAGCCCTGGACCTGCGTACCACCCACTCCATCTTGGTCCCCATCCCGGAAGATGGTCATTACAGGCAAACCTTCATCTGCGACACCTACGCAGTTGTTGTCCACGGAGTCGCAGACCTCAGGGTTGATAGGGAACCTCAGTTGGGCATTCGGTCCGCTGTCGTCGCAGTCCGTGCCACCCTTCCCGTTCCCCAGGATGGCGACGTACCCATCGCCATCCTCATCCGGCGTGTTGAGGGTCGCAGTAAGCGGCTCCTTCTTTCCCTCGCCCGACAGGTCTGCGGCCAGCACAACCCTGTCCACCTCCTTGCCCGCGCACGTCTGCTCGTGTGCTGTGATGATCACCCGCACCCTGGTGCCCGAGTTCCCCCTGCGGAGGCCTTTGAGCAATACTGGAGGGGCAGTGTTCGCGAGGTTCGTGAAGGTCTGCAGGTCGGCGACGTTCGCCAGATCAGCCTCATCCTGGGCCTGCATCGCGATACAGCCCGCCTTGAAGCTCGGCGAGTAATCAACCATGACAGGGATACTTCGTTCGGCCTCGAGTTCTACGAGGCTCGGCACGGAACAACCTCCAAGAACCAGTAGGCCAGAAACAACCAGGAGCACCGTGCGGCTCATCGCGCACCTCCCTGGGCCACGGGCTCCTCGGCGGAGTCCATCAAGAGCCACGTCGCCAGCGCACCAACTGCGGCGGCGGTCGCCGTGCCGAAGAGGATGTTCGCCGTCCGGGCACTTCCCTGCGCACGTGAATGATTCGCCTCTAGGTCCTTGAGCTGTCCTGCCCGCGCATCGTCGACCTGGCTCTGCGATGACAGCCCGAACACCGCCCCCACTCCACCCGCCGCGACTCCAGCCCCCAGTAGCGCCCAGCTCACCACCGGAACCCGGCGTCCCGCGATGCGCACGCCTTGGGACGCGGGCGGCGCGTCTCCCTCCACGGTACTGGTCGCCCACTCCGGCGGGCCTTTGTCTTCCCTGCTGGGAGGAGTCAGGTCCGGCCGGGCCACCTCTGGCTTCTGGGCGAGTGGCTTCTCGTCCACGGGCGTGGCCGCCTCTGCCTGCGGCGTGGGCACCGGAGGAGCGGCTTTGCGTCGACTGGCCGTGGACTCACGAACCTTCGAGCGCTGCGCCTCGAACTCGCCACTCACCTTGGGTGAGACGTGCAAGGGGAGCTGGGCATCGAGCTGGCGTTGGAGCGCCTCGCGGAAGTCCTTGCGCGCCGCATCCCACCTTCCCATGTCCGCTTGGATGATGCCGCGCAGCAGGGACAGGGAGACCGCCTCGTCAGGACTGTGTGGCAGGCGACTGGCGTGCTTCAGTCGCTCCAACGCGCGCTCGTACTCGAGGTCCTCGTAGAGACGGATGGCCTCCGTGATTTGGCGCTGGACCTCGCCTTCGGCTCCCTGTGCGCGCAGTGGCATGGCCACCGACACGCAGACGAGGACCGCCAGGCATTCCCCCCACAGACAGGACTTGGACATGCCTGGACTCTAAGTCCGACCACAGAACACTGGAAATTCAGACAGGCTTTTCCTGTCCAAGACACCACGCTCCGGACCCTATGCCCCGAAGCGTGGCACTACCCGAGCGAAGACTACGGCTCTGGGTAGTGGAACACCCGGCCGTCGTCACCGACGATCCAGAACTCTCCTGTGGTCTGGGTGATAGCGATGTCGCGCAGTGGCTTGTCCGCTCTGGCCAGCGGCAGGTCCGGCCCCTTGGCCCAGCCGAATGGTGTCAGTCGGCGCAACTTGCCGTTCGAACTCTTGTCCACCATGTAGACCTGACCATTCAGTGGGTTCATCACGTTCTGCGCGTCGTACCGCATCACCACACTGGTGAAGTCAACATTTACTCCGGCGGGGGCATTCACTTTGGTCCACATCGTCGCGCCATCCCAACGCCACACAGCTCCGCCATCTCCCACTGCGCATGCGTTGTTCGCAGTCCCCATCCACACCGCATTCGCCGTCCCCCCGACGTTGTTCGGGTTCGACGTGTGCATTGTTGGAGACGCGGTCGTCCCAGACGAAGCCCCTGAATAGGACGCGAACCGCTGTTCGGTCGGTCCCGTTCTGCCTCCCGACACCAGCAGGAAATTCTCCTCCAAGCCGTGGATGCCATAATAGTTGAGGTTGTTGTCGTTCAACTCGGTGAACGCTGGCGTGCTGCCCACATTCCACCTAATCAAGCGGCCGGAGCTGTCCGTAAGGTAGATGGTATTCGTACTTCCATTCGTGAAGCCTATCATTCCCGTAATGGCGGACGTGGTTGGCGCGCCTCCCGGCACGCACGTGTAATCAGTCGCCCCAGTATGAATGGCCAATGCTCCGTTCGGACCGCCGAGGAACACAATTCCGTTGGAGTCTACCCACGAAGACAACCAATCAGCACTGCCGCAGTTGTTCGGGTGGACAGCGGGGCTCCCGTCAGGAGGCGTCGGAGTCGTCGGGTCTCCAGGGCTGAAGCTTTCGAACTTCGTACCGGCCGTCCTGCGCACCGCCAGCTTGCCGCCCACGCCCGCGACCCAGACAGGATATCCTCCGAGGCCTACCGACACCGTCCTCCAATCCTGGTCGGCCGAACTCAGGTGGTAGTCGGCCACGTCCTTCAGCGTGCCACCACACGACACCGCAGTGTTGTCCACGACAGAATCGCAATTATTGTCGATGGCATCACACACTTCCGTGCGCAACGAACTCGCCGCAGGGTCCACGTCATCGCAGTCTCCATGGAGGTTCTCCACGGAGTTTTGTGGAGTCGGCGCGCCCGCACAGACCGGTGCCGCAGCAGCAGTCGAATCTCCGTCTCCGTCCTTGTCACGGTCTGAGTAGAACATCCTCGGCGGCTTCGCGTTGCATTCGACATCTGAAAAGTCCGTCTTGCAGACCCACGTCCCAGAACAACTCACGCCTTGGATAGTGCACGGGGTGTTCTTTGTCGTGAACCGCTCGTCCGGAACACCGTTGCAGTTGTTGTCCCTCTCGTCACACGATTCCAACTTGCCCGGCGTGTTGTTCGCGTCATTGTCGTCGCAATCGAAATCCACGCCCTGTGGCTTGTGAATATAGGCGTCAGGCTGATCGCACTGGAGCTTGAGCGAAGCAAGGTCGACCGCACCATCCCCGTCCTTGTCTTGGTACCAGTTCTTGTCGATGTTCTCATCGACGCCCCCGAAACAGTTGTTGTCGATGTTGTCGCAAACCTCTGGTTTGCCCGGGGCGATGGTCGCATCGTCGTCTTTGCAGTCTCCGCCAGTTATCGCGTATCCACTGACGCCGGCAACTGGATCGCAGTGCTGGATTGCTTCCTCACCAAAGCCATCTCCATCCCCATCACGGAACATGGGCATTTTGAGCAGGTTTTCATCGATCCCGTCGACACAGTTGTTGTCCTTGTCGTCGCAGATCTCCGTCTTCGACGGGCTCCGAGTACCATCTTCGTCGTCGCAGTCCGTGCCGCCCTTTCCGCTCCCCAGAATGGCGACGTGTCCATCACCGTCCTTGTCCGGCGTGTTGAACACCACCGTAATCGGCTTCTGCTCCCCCTCTTTCGCCAGGTCCACAGACAGTTCCGCCCTGTCCACCTCCTTGCCCGTACAGGTCTGCTCGTGCGCGGTGATGGTCACCTTCAGCTTCGGGTTCCACCCCTCCCTGAGGGCAACCCCCAGCCTCAGCGGCGGCGCCCTGTCCGCAAGACCCGTGAAAGACTTCGGTTCGTCGACGTTTTCCCCCGTCGCCTCATCCTGGACCCGCATCACGATGCAGCCCGTTTTGAAGCTCGGCGTGTAGTCGACGTTGATGGCGACGTTCGCCTGTTCCTTGGAACAGGCCACGGCCAACAGAGGGAGCGCGAATAGGAGGAGGCGACGCATGGCGCGCACTCTACCCCAGCCTCTCTCCGGCGGCCTGTCCCAAGCCGCCCCACCCCACCGCCGCTCCCCCCGCAAAACTCCCGCCCGGCCGTCCAGGCACACAGGCCCCCGCCCCCCTCTCCCACCATCCAAGATTCCAAGCCCCCCACCCGCACCCAGGGATGCCAGGGGCTCCTCGCCCCCAGCATCCCCAAGGTTGACGCCTACTTACACGTGAAGGACCACCGGCACTCCCCCGACTGGCACTCGCGCCCGGAGCCGCAGGCCGCCCCCCGGGCCTTCTTGTTCTGGCACTTGCCCGAGTTCAGCCCCCAGCCACAGTACTGGCTCGCACCACAGTGCGAGTCGCTGTCACACAGGCAACTCCCCGTCGGATTCACGTAGCAGTCCGCGCTGCACCGGTCCGTCGTGCACTCGTTATCCGACTTGCACGTCTGCCCGTACGCCTTCGACCGCGGCGTGTAGCACCACCCCACCGTGTCCGCGCACCCGCCACACTCCCCCGACTGGCACTGCCCATCCCGACTGCACGAACTCCAGTCCGCCTTCTTCGGCACGCAGTCGTTGTCCGCCGGATTCCCCGGCGTGTCCTTCTGGCAGTACCCCACCCCTCCACAATCCTCGTCCCCGTTGCACACGCACCGCCCATCGAACGTGCTGCACAACACCGACGTGCACTGCTCGCTCAAGCACTCGTCGTCGAACCGGCACTCCTGATTCAACTCCTTGCTGTCCGGCGAATAGGCCTTCCCACACACCGTCGGGTACGCTCCCTCGCGGTCCTCCGGCTTCACCCACGCCGCCACTCCCGACGTGTCGATATCCAGCGCCGCGTCCGCCATCCCCGTGCGCACCACCGACGTGCGCTCCCACATCTGGATGAACGTCTCCGCCGAGCCCGTCAGCCCCGCCGTGTTCACCCCCAGGTTCCGCAAGTCCTTCACCATGTCCGGCAACAGGCCCACGTGCGCCAGGCCCTGCTCGTCGAACGGCGTCCCCAACCGCCCAGGCCCCTGCAAAGTCTGTTGACGCGCCTGCGCGTCCGCCTCCGCCTGGAACCCCGCCGAGCACGCCCCGTCGTCTCCAAACCGCGGCCGCGTCTGCTGGATGAACCCGTTGAAGTCCGCGCCAAACGCCATCGGAACCTTCAACCCCTGACGACCGAACTCGTACGCCTGCGCGAACGAACGCGTGGACCCCTGGCAGTTGTTCGCGACTCCGGACTTCGTATACGTGCGCGTCTCGTCATGCGCCGTGCGCAGACCGAACATGCCACCCGTGCGCCGCAACATCTGCACCACCCACGCCGGCGTCGTCTTCTCGTTCTCCGCCAGCTTCCCGTTCATCACCTCGCGGAAGTGCCCGTGGCTCACATAGAGCGGGTAGTACTTGTTGCGCTCCGCCACCGAATACGCATCCCGCACGCCCTTCTCCGACAGGTGCGCCAGGTCGATGAGCATCCCCTTGTCCATCATCGCCTGCATCAGCGACTGCCCCTCCGCCGTCAGGCCCTTCACGTTGCGGCAGCTGCCGTCCACGTCGAAGCCCAGCGTCATCCCTCCCACCGTCAGCCCACAGTCCGTGTCGATGTGACAGTTCTCGATGAACTGCGCCGCCTGGAAGATGGCGTTGTGCGGCGCCGCGCCTCCAAACCGGTTGTCCAACTGGTGCACCGGCTGCAACGTGCGCACGCCCAACCCATGGAACCGCTCCAGCTCCGCGCGCCAGTCCTTCGCGCCGAAGAGCTTGCTCGTCTCGATGGAGAGCACCATCGCCAGCTTGCCCTCGGAGATGATGCGCCGCGCATCCGCCGGCGTCAGCGCCAGGTCCACCCAGTCCCGAGTCGCCGCGAACTCGCGCGCCTTCTGCAACTGCACCTCCACGTCCACCATCTCGTCACACGGCCGCGTGCGGTTCTGCGGCGGCAGCGCTTCACACAAGAAGCCATTGCTCACCGCCGACACCACCACCAGCGACATGCCGCCCTGGTGCGCCTGCCGCAGCCACCCCTCCCACGACTGCTGGTGCGCAATCGTGTCCCAGCGCGGCCACTCCGTGTTCGGGTCGCGCCGCCCGTCGTGCAGGCCCGTGTCGCCCTCCGTGCCTTCAATCTTCCCCAGGAACTCCGAGCCCACCGCCCCCGCCACGCCGAACAACTGCGACAGCACCGGCACCCCGCGCAGGTCGATGTTGCTCGAGTTCGGACACAGGTTGAGCAGATGGCTCAAGTCCATCCGC